>OCTX012235620.1_pt1 | contig 21270 bp, 8 predicted proteins | sample 1539691 | NCBI WGS metagenome assembly OCTX01 (sample SAMN02144231, study PRJEB22623) | gut metagenome | biome: sheep rumen | host: Ovis aries | place: New Zealand
CCTGCTATTATGTTAATCACTGCTACGATGTCGGATATATCCTTATTCGTGTCTTCGTTAACATCGGCTGTGTTGACATACGTTGTGTCTCCTGCTATTGTGTTGATGATGGCTACAATGTCAGAGATGTCAACTTTTCCGTCCAAATTCACATCGCCCTTGATTCGTCCTACAGCTTCAGCTCCTGCAGGAACTTCATCAGACAAATAGAGCAATTTGAAGTTGTCGAGCTTGAACCATCCTGCACTATCATATGGATGAGCTGTTCCAGTTTCAACGTCAACATTGTTTGTACGGAAACCAATCTTCAGATCCTTTCCTTCTGTCAAACCGAACGTAAGTTCAAGGTGACGGGGACAGTCGGTTACACCATATTGCTGGCTCTGGTAGTGGCCTGCGTAAGTCATGTGCTTATATTCTGCATCGGGATAGCTCTCGTCTATACCCATAGCAATCGTCATGTCTTGTGTGTCATTAGGATGAGACGCATAGGTGTCCTCGGCGCCAAACATCTGTACATAGTCGTTTGCGAAGATGCGTTGAGTGGTAAGGCACTGACCACCCCAGTTCCACTGAACAACCATGTCGCAACTCAGAACATATGTGCCTGCAGGAAGGCCACTGAATGTTTGTGACAATTCTACTTCCGGAACATTTCCTGCCCAGATGCCCCACACGTGAGTACCATCGGTGTATTGGTTGTTCCAGTGTACGCCATTTGCGTCGTCAGAGTCTATATTGTCACCACTGTTGATGGCACACCAGCCCATACTTGCGCCAGCTTTTGAATAATCAGCACTTGTGGCGCAGTCCATGCCGTTCAGCTTCAAGTTCCATCCGGCTGGAGGATTAACAACGCCATCGCTGTTGTTGTTGCCCTGTGCGGATTGATCCTCAAAGCTTCCATTCTTTATTACAGCAGTGTATTCACCAACTTGAATACCTTCTGACTTCATTTTCTGGATTGCCTCGTTCATGGCAGCAATCATTTTGTCGATTTGTTCTTCGCTGGCATTACGTTCATCCAGAGCAATCTCACATGCCTCCAAAGCCGGGCTGAATTCCGTCTTAAACGAAGGTGTGTAAGAGTATTCTTCGGATGCTACATAAGCATTCTCAACTGCTTCTGCCAGTTTCTTATATGCTGCTACTGAGCTTTCTACTTCAGGGATGAGGTCTTTCAACGTTATAATAACATTGTTAATTTCATCTACAGGAGTGCTTGCATTAACTCCCTCTGTCGGAATAACATCTCTTATCTTCTCTTCAAGGGTTATCTCGAATATGTCATTGTCTACGTAGGTCTGAAGGGCATCAACAAAGTGGTTGGCAACTGCTGCAGCGTCATTACCATCATACCCAACCTTTTGAATGGTGAAGTTGTCAACTTTGAACCATCCGTCACCACCAGCAGGGTTACCACTGGTGCGGAATGTGGCTGCAAGATTGGCGTCAGTGCGAACTCCAAAAGTAAGCGTTCCGTCATAGACGTATGCACGGACTGACACGTTGCGTAGTTCGCGGTCTGTCTGAATTTCTGCATTCCCTGCAAAAGAGTATACCTCGCTTTTATCAAGGGCTTCTGCATCATACATGCTCTCGTCGCCATAGTATGCTGAGTTCAGGTTGCCGAAGATTCTCTGGGTCGTCAGACGAGAACCACTACCGTTTGCACCTGCCATCAGACCGGCGCTTACGATATATGTTCCGGTTTCCAACCCCGTTACTTGTTGTGACAGCTCAAATTTCGGAACACCGCTTGTCCAAATACCAAAGGCAACTGTACCATCTAGTCCTTCACCTTCTGCGTCGTTGTTCACACCGCACCAGTTGGCGATATACTGACGGATATCAGAAGCGGTCTGTACCTGGTTTCCGTTAATAAACATGCTCCAACCAGTAGGAACATCGGCTACGTTGCTTGTCTGCGCCCCGCCTTGAGCCGACAAATCCTCAAAACTCATGTTTGCACCAAGTGAAGTCAAGTCGCCCGTACCTTCTTTGAAAGCTGCTATTGCTGACTTCAATGCAGCTATGGCTGATTCCAGTTCGGAAGTTGTAGCGGCTGTCTTAAATGTACTTTTGGCGTTATTAATGGCAGAAGTCAGGGCCGGAGTTGGCTCTTCGAGCAATTCTGCTGCGTCAATCTCATTATAGAATGATTCTTTGGCGCTCAGCATTGACTGGATTGTTTCCGGATCTTCTTCCCAGTTATATTCAGCATCGTTATAAATCTTAACTGCTGCATCGTAGCTGGCGGTGAAACCTTCCTCAAAATCTTCATAGTCGCCTGAAGCAATAAATTTCTGGTAGAAATCATCAATGGTTTTTGAAGCTTTTAAATCACCCATGTAAGCAGGAATATCCTCTACTTTTACAAATCCCCAATTGAACGAGGTGGAATCATTAATTGTAACTATTTCATTACCTGTTGATTCATCGTAATCTCTGGTCACGCCTCCGGCAAAGTCAGGATACCAACTATTGGATGGCTCATTGATAATTGCATACTGAACTCCTGCATTTAAATGAAGTTTAAGACCGATGCAGTTCTGGTTGCCAGTTCCTTCACTTGCTGTGAGCTGATAGAAGCCAGGATAGTCTTTGCTGTTTTCTACGTTCCATTTTACAGGATCAATCAGTATCGCATTCACATTGTTGGTCGGTTGACCATTCATCGTTGCGGGTACACCAAAGTAAAGAGGACCTTCATAAGTTGCGGTAATCTCATTTCCTTCCTCGTCATACTCGCCTGTTCCATAGGTGGTCGTTCCGTTAAGAGTGAAAGACCACGTACCATCATCATTTTTAATTGCGGTGAGAGCATGATTCGCATAGTTTGAATCTGCTTCACCTAAAAAGTAGAATGCACCGTCCCATGAGGTACGGCTCATGTACTGGCTGGTGTTCATCGCCTTGTTGACCAGCACGTAAACACCACCGTCTGCCAGTGTTTCTGGTTTAACATGTTGTTCCACTTGTGCAAGAGCATACAGTGAACAAACCAGAAGAGACAAAGTCATGTAAATTCTTCTCATAAGTGTAAAAATTAGTTAGTAATTATTTTATTTATCTCTTATATGATTTCATTAATATGTAAGATACATTTCAAAAATCCCATTTTGTTATTGTCATTGTAAATATATCTGCAAATTAAGCAAAAAAAATTGTAAAAACCACAATAAAAATTATTATTTTTTATATGTCGTAATGAATTTATCTTTTAATATGTTTATCATTCTCTTCTGTACATTGTTATCAAAGGCAATTTTGCATAAAACTCAATTAAAAATGTATTTTTTACGGTTTTTGATATATATTTTATGTGGCTTAAGGTTGGATTCATGAATTCTCCTTCCTGAAAGATCATATATTGCAGGAGAAGATTCTGTGCCTTCTGTCGGGCAAAGGGCTGACAGGCCAGTTTCTATATTTGCTCGTAAACGATATAGATGGAAATTGTCTATCTTAAACCATGTCTCTGAGGGAGCCCCTTCGGTACATACTCCTATATTGATGGGGTGATAGTCTTCTTTTTGTTCAAAACGAACTTTTATAGTTTGCATAGGGTAGGTGTCTCCAATTCCAGCAGTACTTAATTGATCAGAGAAATATCCTTTCTGGCTTCCAGCAAATACATACTGTCTACCTAAACGGATAGTTGTAGCTGAACGATTACTTGCATGCATGTCCACAGTAAGCTCATAATAACCACTTGGCAAGGAATTGATTGTTTGAACGATACGGGGAGATTTTGTGGAGGACTTATCCCATACACCAAAGATGTAAAGACCATCAGTTGACTTGGGGTCTCCATCACCATTTCCTATGTTCACCCCCCACCATTCCGTATCACTTTCTACTGTCCATCCTTGTGGTTCTCTCCTAGTCAAGATTCGCCCGTCAGATTCAAAGCTGGGATTTTTAATGTGTTCTGTCATGTCCTCCACAATGGATTCCACCTCGTTTGTTTTCGCAAATGTTATAGTCAACGGATTGCCATTATAGCTTACGGTTTTGTCAAAAACAGATGAAGGACGGTCTCCATAGCCTTTCTCTGATGATACACGTACGATACGGAATGTACGTTGCTTTAACATACCAGGATATTCACCCTTTCGCTCCCCTATAGTGAGTGTTTGTGTGGCTTCATCCCAAGTGAATGGGATTTCGGTATATGATCCTTGTTGATAGCCATAGCCATCGAATTCGTCCTCGTAAAGAGTGAATCTACCATCGGAACCAGCATAAACTCTAATCTCAAGGTCATCCCATTTCTTCTCTGTACTATATTGTACTGCAGGACCAATAGGCAGGATGCTTCCCGATGGAATATAGAGTGGTATGATATCTTGAGGGGTACATTTTGTTATTGTCTTTCCGCCTTGATAAATCTGTCCAGTCCAAAAGTCATACCATAATTTGCCAGAAGGAAGATAAACATCACGTCTTGATATGCCTTCGTTTACCACTGGTGCAACAAGAAAACTGCGGCCAAACATATATTGGTCGGATACATCCTCACATTGGGAGTCATCCTCAAAAGCAATAGGCATTGAGCGCATAAACGTATCTTCATCGTCTACTACCTGATGTGCTGTACTATATATATAAGGCAATAAACGGTATCGCAGGCGAATATAGCGCAAAATGTTGTCATAATCGCCCTGTGCGTCTCCTGATTTGCCGAATTGCCATATTTCGCGTGGCGTCTGATCGCCATGGAAACGCATCATGGGGCAAAAACAAGAGAATTGCGTCCATCGCTGGTAGAGAGCACGCCACTCTGGATTATTTACACCGCCAACGTAACCACCTATAAAAAACGCACCCGTATCACTGTTCCAGTATGGGAGCCCGGACACGCTTAAATTACATGCGGCAGGTATTTGTGCGGCAAGCGTTTCCCAGCTTGACGTGATGTCAGCACTCCATACAAACGCACCAGTTCGCTGCATACCCGCGAAGCCGGACCGGGTAAGTATGCTTACCCGCTTATCGGATAGATTACTTTCCTTACGGTGATTATCGTATACCCCTTCTACATGGCACAAAGGGTAGGCATTTCGGAGAGAACGGAATGTTCGTCCATCCAAACCGGTTATGTAATCATAGTCTGAACCCTTGTTGCTGAAATCATCTGGCTCTGAACTATCGAGCCATAGGGCATCTACTCCTTTATTCATAAGCCCATTATAGAGATAATTCCAGTAGCGATTACGGGTGCTTGTATCATAGCAGTCATAAGGACGTGTCGCAACCCAGTTAGGATAGCTTTGGATAGGAATAAGTCTTCCAGATTCACCAAACTCTTTGTACTGAAGTGTTTTAGGACCAAAATCAGGCCATACGCTGATCATCAGTTTCGCATGCATACTGTGAACCTCATCTATCATCCTTTGATAGTCTTTATACATTGGGTTCAGGAATTCCATCGCATTCCAATGGTCGTCGTCTCCCCAATATCGCCAGTCTTGTACAATACAGTCAAGTGGAACGCCAAGTTCACGGTATTTTGCAACAACGTCGATGACTTCTTGTGCGCTCATGTAGCGTTGTTTACTTTGATAAAGACCAAAATTCCAAAGTGGAGGTAGCTGTATGCCACCTGTAAGATGACGCCATGAACGTAACACACCATCAGCATTTTCACCTACAAGAACATAATAATCTATGGATTGTCCTGTTGATTGAAATGTAGTGCGCATGTTATTATCATTGAAAACTGTGGGGGAGTAATTGTCCCAATATATCCCATAACGCTTCGAACTGTAGAAATAAGGTATATAAATGCTACGATTGTTTTGAATCATAGTAGTTCTTACGCCGCGCATGGATAACTGGCCATTCTGCAGTTGCCCCAGTCCGTATATTTTCTCATCTTCTGAAAGTTTAAACACTTGGGAGAGACGATGGGATGGGGTAGTACCATCAGAGTAGGGGGTAATGTCTGTCTGCAGCTCTTTAATAAGTAATTCACCTGTCGGACGATATACGCTGATTACTGCATTGTTCAAGTTGTATGTCAATCTGACTTTCTCAGTGGTAAGGGTCATCACGCTGTCTTCTTGTGTATGATTAATTGTCACTTGGGCAGTGTCTGTGGATTTGACAACAAGACTTTTTTCAATTTTGCTTTCGTCCTCCATAACTTTTGTAATGAGTAATGTGCTGTCGTTCAAAAAGCCGACTCTTATTATAATATCATCCCAATAGGCTAACAAACCACTTTCAGTCGGAATACATCGACTTAATGTCGTTTCTTTTTTATAAGCCATAATTGCCTGCTCAAGTTTTTCTATGATTTCACAGGCAAATAAATAGTTGTCATCAGTGATTGAACTATAGGCAGTTTGAGCCTCATCGATAACAGCCTGAAGACGTTTTTTAGCTTCTTCTGTTGCTGGACGCTGAACCAGCAGCAGATTTGCCTTTTCAGTCAAATCTGACAGTTTTGTGCCTATGTCTTCTTGTAATTTTTTATGAGTAATGCCTAGTGTGGACATTAACTCCGGGTACGTCACACTTACTGTAATGTCGCTGTAATATCCAATGTCATTCACTGTTCCTGCTGAGGATGAAGTGGTAAGTCCCAATGAGAGAATAAAACCCGTGCCTTTTGAGTCGAGTATATATTTCTCATCACCTGTACAAAACCAGGAAAACAACTCATTTCCGTTTCTTAAGTCCCACACAAATGCTTGTTGTCCAGTAGATGTGTTAATTGTGTAATCAGGAGAGACTTGGCTCCCATAGTTTGTCCCGTTTATCCACCATAGCCGAGCGTCTCCGTTACTTGTTTGTAGTTCCGTTCCTATTATAACCAGCCAGTGTTCATCTGCTTTTATGAAATATTTGCTATCACATACTTCGCCCATTTTGAATGCGACGTTATTTTGCCCGGATGCTTTTACGGTAAAAGACTCCTGATTATAGATGAATGCACTTTGAGGAGCACGGGAATTATCGGTCGACACATAATCCGCAGGGTTGAAATGATAGTGTTCCTGTGCTACAGAAATGAAGTTGTTGACTAATGTCAATAGCAATAACAGGGATAAAAATTTATATTTCATAATGTCGGTGATTATTTAGGTTTCAATACTGCAAAGTTATAATGAAACTTTGAATATCATGTAAGACAAATGAAGAATAAACTAATACAAATGTTGAATTACCGTTATTTACCAACATATTCAGAAGGTTTACATCCAAATTCTTTCTGAAAGCACTTACTAAAATAGCTTGTAGAGCTGAATCCAGTTTGAAAAGCTATGTCTGCAATTGTTTTATCACCGTCCTTCAACATATCCGCTGCACGGTGAAGACGGATGCTGCGAATAAAAACAACAGGAGATTGTTGCATCATTGCCGTAAGACGTTTATAAAGACCGGTTCGTTCCATGCATAGATCTGAAGCCAGGCGCTCTACATTATAGGATGGGTCATTTATGTGTTCTTCAACAAGGGATGTGGCTCGCAGCATAAATTCTTTATCCTGAATGGTTAGCTCCGGCTCTGGTGCTATTGTTTCGAATGGCTCGGGCTCACTGATTAAAACCTTGGCCTCTGTATGTTCATACCTGTTTACTTGATCAGCAAGGTTCTGAATCTTCAAGAGTAACAAGTCTTCACGGCGTTTACGTTCCAGGTGACGTCGGTAGAAATAGAAAGCTATTGTTAAAAACAGAAAAAGAATAATAATATATGTGAGATATGCCAAAGGCGTTTGCCACCATGGCGGGAGGATTGTGAATGTAATTTGGCGAGACAATCGGTTATTCCAGTGGGCTGGATTGGTTGAGGACATCACCTCCAGTCTGTATTCCCCAGGCTGAAGGCTTACAAGCGGTAAATAAAAGACACCATTATCGTCGACCAAATGCCCAGCGGAATCTGCCGATATGGTTATCCATGGCTTGTCTTCTATTTCTTTGAATGAGGTGAGGTTACTATCAACAATACGGTAACGATAGAATGTACTACGGGGACGCACGTAGTTCATGGTGGTAAACTGAAAAGCAAGTGAGTTCTGATCAGAACTGAATGTGAGCTTATTTACATAAGCGGGAGTCTCATTTAGTAATACGTTTCCTTCGTATTCTTTACCTATCTGAAGAGGCTGTCCGTGTAGATATATGGATGACAGGATAGGGTAGACTTCGATGTCGAGAGGGCGTGTGTCGAATATGCCAGAGAGTGGGGAAGTGTAGAGCAGTCCGTTGCTGTAAGTTCCTAACCAAATTCCACCGTCACGGTCGAGCCAGACTGTATTGATACCCGTTGTAATTGTAGTACCGTCGGGCATTCTCAACTCTTTGAATAATTGTTTTTTCTCAGTTTGTGGATTAATGCACAAGTATCCGTCCGGAGTTGTCAGATATAACATTCCTGTTGGGGTCACTGTCAATGTGTGCATCCATTTTGTGCTTGTAAGTAGTTGATGCCACAGATGAGTTTTGGTGTTGAATGACATTAATATTGCCCCTCCAGCTCCAGTACGGACCTGGTAAAAACATTTGTCCGGACCGACAATCACCAAAGATGTACTAGCATAATTTGCCTGTTGTTCGTTGTTATATGCTTTTGACCGGTATGCCATGGATCCATCCTTTTTGAAGACAGCCATAAGACCAGTGCTGAAGAATGCGTATATACTGTCATTATAAGATATTAGATCTTGCAATGAACCAGCATCAGACGGCAAGCTCAATGTATGATTTGAGTCCACACTTTCAAGCTGATTTCCATGAAGTAGCCATTTGTCACCATCGGCAGTGATAAAGAAGTCATCAGCTGTCCATTTTCTTTCCTTTTCCCATTGCATCGTGCGCAAATTGAGACACCAGAGCCTGGTCCACTGTTTCATCCACAAACGGTCCTGTTGGTCGGTGAATAAATGCGTAGCCCCATTGTAGGCAGGTAAGCTGACCCATTGGGTGGTGTCAATAGACGCTGATATAAATTGATGGCCGTCATAAATATCAACAGCGCTATCTGTTACGACTATCATACGCCCATCATCAATCTGGCACATCTGAAGCACACAGTTACTGCTTAAGCCGTTCTGACTGTTAATTGCATAAAAACTCTTTATTTCCTCAGCAAGAATTTTCGTTGGGAAAAGCAGAATTAAAATTAAAAAAATTAACAAACAACATTTGTTCCTTCCGTATGCCATAGCAGTGAATTTACAAGTAACTATCAGAAATGGGGTATTATCCTAACTGTTCTACATGATTAATTACCTTTTCTTAAACCTTCATGCTTAACGCCAAGCGCTCTCTCTTTGTGTCAACGCTTAAAACCTTGACCGTTACATGCTGATGAAGGCTTACGACTTCTGTTGGGTCTTTCACGAAGTGGTCACACAATTCACTTATGTGAACAAGCCCTTTTGTGTGAACTCCCACGTCAACAAAACATCCGAAATTTGTAATGTTGGTGATGATTCCAGGTAATATCATGCCTTCTCGCACATCTGACAGTTCTTTCACTGAATCACTGAAACTAAATGTTTTCAGTTGCTGTCGTGGGTCACGGCTGGGTTTCTCGAGCTCGTGCATGATGTCGGTAAGGGTCGGAAGTCCAACACCTTCGGTTACATATCGGTTGATGTCTATTTGTTGACGAAGTTTTTTGTTATTCATCAATTCGGCTACGCTGCAACGTTGGTCACGGGCCATTTGCACTACTATTTTATATGATTCAGGATGGACGGCACTATTGTCCAGTGGGTTGTCTCCGTCGCTGATGCGTAGAAATCCAGCTGACTGCTCAAATGCCTTATTTCCCATTCTCGGAACCAGAAGTAAATCTTGTCGGTTACGGAATGCACCATGTTGAGCACGGTAGCTTACGATGTTTTGAGCCAAACTGGGACCCAATCCGCTTATGTAGGTGAGCAGATGCTTGGATGCAGTGTTTACGTTCACCCCAACCTTGTTGACACACGAAATCACAGTCTGGTCCAGGCTTTTCTTCAACGCACTCTGGTTGACATCCTTCTGGTATTGTCCTACACCTATACTGCTTGGGTCAATCTTCACTAATTCAGCCAGTGGATCCATCAGACGTCGGCCAATGGACACGGCGCCACGTACGGTTACATCGTAGTCAGGAAATTCTTCTCGGGCTACTTTAGAGGCAGAATAGATAGAAGCACCGTCTTCACTCACTATGTATATCTCAATTGACTTTGGTAAGTTTAAGCTGCGGATGAAATCTTCTGTTTCTCGGCTTGCCGTTCCATTACCGATGGAAATAGCCTCTGTCTTGTACTGTTTTGTAAGTGTCCATATCTTGTTGGCTGCCGCCTGGCGATTACTTACATTTCCTTTCATTCCGGAAGTGTGCGGGAAAATAGCTTCATTGTGAAGTAGATTACCTTCTGAGTCCAGGCACACTACTTTGCAGCCGGTCCTAAAACCTGGGTCAATGGCAAGAACGCGTTTTTGACCTAATGGGGCAGCAAGTAGCAGCTGCTCCAAATTTCTGACAAAAATCTGGATAGCTTCTTGGTCAGCCTTGTCTTTCGATTGATTAGCAAACTCTGTCTCAATACTTGGCTTTAGTAAACGTTTAAAGGAATCATCTACGGCTGTGGCTACATATCCTGAAGACTCACTCCCTCCATGAACCCATTGACGATGCAGACGTTCCAGACAAAGCTCATCATCTCCATTGATGCTTACCCGCAGAACTCCTTCTGACTCTCCGCGACGCATGGCCAGCAGACGATGACTGGCACATCGTGACAGTTTTTCTGAAAAATCGAAGTAGTCACGGAATTTCAAACCATCCTCTTCTTTTCCCTTTATGACTTTTGAAGTGATGACTGCATCATGAGTGAAATTGTTGCGTACTGTGTTCCGGGAACGTTCATCTTCGCTTACTCGCTCTGATATAATGTCCATCGCACCTTGTATAGCTTCGTCTGAATTGCCTACACCCTTTTCTTCATTGATGAAGTGACTTGCTTCTTTTGTCACGTCACCATAACGCTGGATCAGTATATAGTCGGCCAATGGTTCCAAACCTTTTTCTCTTGCTATTTGAGCACGGGTACGGCGTTTTGGTTTAAATGGCATATAGATGTCCTCCAACTCAGTGGAGTTCCATGTTTCATCGATTCTTTTCTTCAGTTCTTCGGTCAGTTTGCCTTGCTCTAATATTGTGTTAAGAATGATTTGCTTCCTTTTCCGCAGTTCTTCTGTCTTTTCCAGGCAGTCACTGATTTTTCCTACTTCAACTTCATTCAAGCCACCTGTCATCTCTTTACGATATCGGCTGATAAATGGTATTGTACATCCTTCGCCAAGTAAACTCAGCGTGTTTGTTACTTGGCGGGTGGATATACCTGTCTCTTTTGATATTAAGTCTGCAATTTGGGTGTTCATTTTGATATTTTTGTCTTTTTAATCGATATTTAAAGGCAAAGTTACAAAAAAATAATATAATTTTAGTAATATGCATGTTTTTTATCTTTTTAATTTTTTACTGACCTTTGTATTCTCATTTTAAAAATATAGTAAAAATAATTTTTTTACGACCAAAAATAAGTAACATCTCAGAATTAATGCGTATATTTGCAAAAAATGTATATTATGGCTCTTATTAATCCTTTTCTTGAAGTCATTTCCCTTACAAAACTTATTGGAGAACGCATCCTCTTTCATGATATTTCATTTACTATAGGCGAACGTCAACATGTAGGGCTTATAGCAAAGAATGGAACTGGAAAAACCACTCTGTTAAATATAATTGCCGGAAAGGACGGATATGACAGTGGAAAAATTGTTGCCAAAAAAGATTTGAAAGTTGGTTATTTAGAGCAAACTCCTTCATTTGATCCTGACTCTAATATTGAGGAAACGTGTCTTGGTCATGACAATGACTTGAAAACAAAACAAATTTTAACAAAACTGAAGATGACAGATTATAACATGCCTTTTCGGTTGATGTCTGGTGGAATGATTAAGAGGGTGGCACTTGCTCAAGTTCTGGAAATGGATCCCGATCTTATTATTCTGGATGAGCCAACCAATCACCTTGACCTCGAGATGATCGAGTGGTTAGAGAAGTATTTGTCGAACACCACGAAAAGCATTCTCATGGTCACCCATGACAGATATTTTTTGGACAGAGTATGTAACACCATCATTGAGATGGATGACTCAACCATCTATTCTTATGAAGGAAACTATTCATATTATCTTCAGAAACGTCAGGAACGGATTGCAAATCTGACAGAAGAAATTACAAGGGCAAATAATCTTTATCGCACTGAACTTGAATGGATGAGACGCATGCCTCAAGCCAGAGGACACAAAGCTAAATACAGACAAGACGCATTCTATGAACTGGAAAAGATAGCTAAACAGAAAATTTCAAATCAGCAAGTTGAGCTTAAGACATCCGCCTCATATATTGGCTCAAAAATTTTTGAGGCATATGATTTATGTAAAGCATTTGGCGAAAAAGTCATCTTGAAAAATTTTAATTATATTTTTTCCAGATACGAAAAACTTGGTATTGTCGGTAATAATGGTGCCGGAAAAACTACTTTTATAAAAATTCTTACTAGTGAGACACCGTTAGACAGTGGCAAGCTTTCTGTCGGAAAAACTGTACGTTTTGGATATTACTCACAAGAAGGAATCTCATTCAAGGAAAACCAAAAGGTAATTGACGCTGTAAGAGAGATTGCCGAATATGTGGAATTGGGAAACGGACAAAAACTCTCAGCATCGCAGTTTCTCCAGAATTTCCTGTTTTCGCCAAAAGAACAATATAACTATATTGAAAAACTGAGCGGAGGAGAGAAAAGAAGACTTTACCTTTGTACTGTACTCATGCAATCTCCGAATTTCTTGATTCTTGACGAGCCTACCAATGACCTTGACATCATCACGCTTCAGATATTAGAGGAATATTTGATGAGTTTCAAAGGATGTGTGATTATCGTCAGCCACGACCGGTATTTTATGGATAAAGTTGTAGATCACATTCTTGTATTTAATGGGAATGGCGACATAAAGGACTTTCCGGGAAATTACACGCAATATCGTGAATGGAAAAAAGAACAGGCTATTTCTCTAAAACAGCAAGTGGCAACAGAAAAAGACAATTCTAAACAAGATACATATAAGGCAAATAATCAATCACAGCGAAAACGTAAATTATCGTTTAATGAACAACGTGAATTTAAGTTACTTGAATCAGAAATAGAACAATTAGAATCTGAAAAAAAAGCTTTGGAATCAGCACTAAGTGGCGAAGTTGTATCTCCAGACAAAATCAATGAATTGTCAATTCGTTTAAGTCAGATAAATAAAGAACTGGATATAAAATCCGATCGATGGCTATATTTGTCAGATTTAATTGAATAATTTTTGTTAGTCATTTATCTGAATATCAATTTGTTTAATCGTATTATTATTAAAAATTCCATCTATTTATTATAATCATGTTAGTAAAATCAGCAAAATTCATTTCCAGCAGTCCAAGAGCGGACATGTGCCCAAAAACAACAGAACCGGAATATGCCTTTATTGGAAGATCGAATGTAGGTAAGTCTAGTCTGATCAACATGCTCACAAATCACAACAAACTAGCTATGACCTCTTCCACTCCAGGAAAAACTATGCTCATCAATCATTTTCTCATTAATGACTCATGGTATATCGTGGATTTGCCCGGATATGGATTTGCCCAAAGAGGAAAAAGAGAAATGGATAAACTGAAAAATCTTATTAACCATTATGTTTTGGAACGTGAACAGCTGACATCTCTTTTTCTGCTGATTGACATCAGACATGAACCGCAAAAAAAAGATCTTGAATTTATTCAATTTCTTGGAGAGAACAGCGTCCCATTTGCAATTGTATTCACAAAGGCTGATAAGATATCAAAACAAATAATAGGAAACAAGGTTAACGTTTATCTGAATCATCTAAAGGAGCAATGGGAAGAGCTCCCGCCATATTTCATAACGAGCTCTTCTTCAGGACTTGGTCGCAATGAACTACTTAACTACATAGAATCTATAAATTTACAGCTATCTGAACAATAACCTATTTATTAATCCCCCATCAATTAAACAAATGCAAATTCAATTATTTTAACATATAAATAATTAGCATATAAACAATAGATGGAACAACAACATTTAACACAAATGGTATTTCATAATTCATATTAAATCCAGGTTCTCTTTTATTGTCAATATTGCAGAATTGATAACACTTCATTTGTCTTAAAAATAATTAAATCCAAGTCTACATGAAAAAAATCAAATTTATTTAATTATTATTTCATTTTTTTTTTGTAAATTTGCAGTCGTTTTTAGAATTGTGTGTTTTAAAGTATAAAAACACAAAGAAAAACAATAATTTCCTTATACCATTAATAATATTTTCCCTGCAATGATAAATTCAGGCAAATCACTCTAAAACAAAGAGTAGTGCCTTGATAAAGGAGATTTATACCTTTTAATTTAATTCAATAATATTATATTAACTCAAATACACTATCTATATTTCTTGATAGTGTAAAATACACACTTATAAAAGGCGTTCTACTTGAACTTATTATTTTGATTAAATATTTTATATGCAATATACAAAAGAACAACTGAGTAGCATGAGCGTAGATGAACTGCGCGAAATTGCAAAAGAGTTTGACATTAAGACTGCAAAACTCGAACAAATGGATTTGGTTTATGAAATTCTTGACAAATCTGCCATTGTGTCTGCTGCAGATAAAGCAGCTAAACAGACAGCAGCAACATCAAAAAAAAGAACAAGAATCAAGACTGTTGACCGAGTTTACACAGCTTCTCAAGACAAAGCAAAGAAAGTTGACAAGACTGTGAAAGTCAGTGTTGACGACTCTCTTTTTGCTTCACTGTCAGACGAAGAAAAGGACATGATGATGCAAACACAAATGGAAGAACAAGAAACAAATGAAGTGAAAAATGATGAGGCCCAGGAGGAAAGCACGCAACAAGTTACTCCCCCCAAAAAGAAGGCTCGAAAAACAAAAAGCACAAAAGAGGAGGCAAATACTGACAGTGTTGCCAATGAAATAACTGCAACAGACGACACGGTAAAGGAAACGACAAAGAAAAAAACAAGAAAATCGAAAAAATCGACAGATGAAGAGATCATTAAAGAAAACGAATTAGAGACTAATGATGAAACGCTTCAGACTAATGATGATTTTGTTGTAATTGAAATGTCAGAACCTGGAAATGATTCTATTGAACAAGAAACAGAATCTACATTAACCCCAATAAACGATCAGCATAGTGAAACAGAAGCAGATACAGGAAAATTCGATAATAATGAAAATATGCAAGAAGAGATAAGTATACCAATTAATGATACTGAGAATAATGGTTTATCTCCATATCAATCAATAGAAGATGTGCCTTTGGAGAATGGGACAGATTTTATTATTATAGAAGATATCCCGGCTGAAGATTTTGCTGTTGGGCGAAATCTAATGGACCTTATAAAGGGGTATTCTACAAGACAACCTCAGACTCCTCAACAAGTTCCGACAAAACCACAAACTCAACAGCCAGAAAATATCCAGCCATCTGAAAAACTTTATGATTTCACAGACATCCTTACTGTCAACGGAGTTATGGAGGTGATGGATAATTACGGTTTTCTTCGCTCTTCAGATTATAATTACCTCGTCTCGCCTGATGATGTATATGTCAGTCAGTCTCAAGTTAAACAGTATGGATTGAAAACGGGTGACGTAGTAGAAGGCACCATCAGGCCACCTAAAGATGGAGAAAAATTCTTTCCGCTTATTACCATCAAGAAAATTAATGGATGTAATCCAAGCGTCATCAGAGACCGTGTCTCATTCGAATATTTGACACCACTTTTCCCTGATGAGAAATTTAATCTCTGCTCAGGAGATGCAAGAGATACCGTATCATCCAGGATCGTTGATCTCTTTGCACCCATCGGTAAAGGACAAAGAGCACTTATTGTAGCCCAACCAAAAACGGGTAAGACTTTATTGATGAAAGATATTGCCAATTCTATTGCCAGAAATCATCCAGACGCATATCTTATGATGCTTCTCATCGACGAACGACCAGAAGAAGTTACAGACATGGCCAGGACAGTAAATGCAGAAGTCATTGCATCTACCTTTGATGCTCCTGCAGAAAATCATGTCAAAATTGCTGGAATAGTATTGGAGAAAGCAAAGAGAATGGTGGAATGTGGACATGATGTCGTTATTTTCCTTGACTCCATCACACGTCTCGCCAGAGCCTACAACACAGTCAGCCCAGCATCAGGTAAGGTATTGTCGGGCGGTGTGGATGCGAATGCGTTGCAAAAACCCAAACGTTTTTTTGGTGCTGCGCGTAACATTGAAAACGGCGGTTCGCTTACTATCATTGCAACGGCACTGATCGATACCGGTTCAAAAATGGATGAAGTTATTTTTGAAGAATTCAAGGGTACAGGCAATATGGAGTTACAACTTGACAGAACACTTTCTAACAAGCGTGTTTTCCCTGCCGTAAATCTTATAGCATCATCAACAAGAAGGGATGACCTACTTCAAGATCAGACCACTCTAAGAAGGATGTGGGTACTCAGAAAACATATATCTGATATGACTCCATTAGAGGCTATGGAATTCATGCTTCAACAAATAAAAAACACTAAAAACAACGATGAGTTTCTCCTTAGCATGAATAATTGATGTGTTAAATTCAAGGATATCAATCAATAAAAAGCAGGGAAGCGGTGTGCCGCTTCCCTGCTTTTTGCTAATGTGATTGCAAATATTTACTCATTATCATTCACAGCTCTTTCCACAGCAGCGTTGCAAGCAGCCCCTAATCTGTTGATTGCATCTTCGTATTTCGACTTTTCCGAGTCTGATGGTTCGAAATCATCAAAATAGTTTTCCAAAAGCCCTGTGTATTGATTAGATAACTCGATGATTTCCATCAAGTCTTCAGAAGCACTGATTTTATTTGTGTAATCTTCAGTGATAGCAAGAAATTTTTGTCCTATGTCTTCGATGCTACTATAATTATTATAGATTGTCTCCAGCATATCAAGTGATACGCCATACTCCTCTTCATCATAGTCTTCAGCATCGTCAAAAAAGCCAGAAGAGTCTGTTACATCAATATATTGCATAAAGGCGTTTTCTATTCGAGACAACTCTTGTGAATTCGGTTCGTAACCAGGATATTTTTTATCTAAATCGTCAATTTTATTGCTTAATTCCGTCTGTAACGAATCGCAGACATCTTTGTCTTTCGATTCGGAAATTTCTTTGCTGTATTTTTCCAATAAAGATATTAATTCGTCAACGGGGCCTGAAGAGTCCTTATCAATCAGAGAATATAGAATATTCCGATCCTGATTGAAATCACCTACAGCCAACAAGCTTTCACTTAATCCCCAACAACAAATCAGCGCAACTGCTGTCTTTACAAGGAACGTTCTGTTCATAATCGATTATTTTGATGTTTGTATATGAATAATTCTTGATAATTTATGCAAATTTATACTTTTACTTTATAATTATGAAATTTATGAACATATTTTTATCTGAATTCTTTAAAAAAATCGTAAATTTGCACAAATATTAAACTACTATCCACCACATTATCTTATGAATAGAAAAGTTTTTCTACTCTTGATACTTATGTCACTAATTCCGGTTTGGCTGACGGCCCAGACCTATTCAAGAAAAACCAACCTGCCACATCTATATATCAATACATTTAACAAAGCCAGTATCACCAGCAAAGATGTATACATATACTGTACGTTAATATATGTTGATGAAAATGATGTGGTCACTCAGTATGATTCTGTCTCCATACGCGGCAGAGGAAACTCCACATGGAATCTTTCCAAAAAACCATATAAAATTAAATTCAAGGAAAAAGAACGATTTCTGGGAAATCAATATGCAAATGCGAAAAAGTGGACGCTCTTAGCCAATGCCGGAGACAAGACATTGATTAGAAATGCACTTACTTCCGAAATGGCAAAATGGATGGGAATGAATTTTGCACCTGCTGCAAAATTTGTTGACCTCACATTAAATGGAACATATCAAGGGAACTATCAAATTAGTGACCAGATAGAAGTGAAAAAAAACAGGGTGAATATTGTGGAGCAGGATTATCCCCTTGTTTCATCCTCTAATATCACAGGTGGCTATCTGCTCGAAGTCGACGGGTTCAAGGACGGAAATTGGTTTACCTCTTCAAAGTCAGTATCTATACGGATTCACTATCCTGATGAAGATGAAATTGCCACATCACAATCAAACTACATAAAAGCCTACATCAATAGTTTTGAAAGAGCTTTATTTTCTGCTAATTTTAAAGACCCACAGAATGGATACAGAGCTTTTGTTGACTCTATATCCATGGCCAATCTATATCTAATCACAGAAATAACTGGCAATATCGACGGTTTTTGGAGCATGTATTTCTATAAAAATCAAAACGACTCTTTGTTATATTTTGGTCCAGTATGGGATTATGACATCGCTTATAACAATGACTATAGAATCCAGCCAACTCAAACAAAAATTATGGTTGACGATGGATATGGTGATGCCAGAACATGGTTCAAACAAATGTGGAACGACCAAGAATGGTTTGCAAAATTAATCAATAAACGATATAACGAACTGCTAGACAATGGACTTGAGCAGTTCCTTTATCATAAAATTGACAGCCTTACCCAACTTATTGATGAGTCGCAAAAAACAAACTACAGTAAATGGTCAATCCGTACACGTATGTATCATGAAATCGTCACCCATCCCACATATGACGAGTACATTACTGACTTAAAAAATTTTATTCATGAGCACATATCATATCTTCAGACAGCATTTGCAAATCGAATGCCAGAAGAGCCAACACCTCCTTTCCAGCCAAAAGCATTCTATTATAATGTCTTAAACGCAAAAACAAATAAAGCATTGGATATATATGCGGACAATGGTACACTATTCAGCGAAACCAATCCTCCACAAGAAGGCTCATTGGCCTGCACATGGTCTCTTTCAGAAAACCGAAACACGCAATATCTGAAAATAGAGCCTGCTGGAGACTATTTCATAATCACAAACCAATACGGTCTTGCACTCAATGATCCGACCTTAGGGGAATCAACTGCCACAACTAACACAGGTACACAGCTTAACTTTGTAAGCTACGATCCCGATGACAAACGGCAACAGTGGATTATTACCCCTCAGGGCACACAAGGCTACTACAACCTAACGAATGTATATACTCAACACACAGCCAATCTAAATGGCGGCAATGCGGCCGATGGTACATCTGTCATCAGTTATACTACAAATGAGAGAAATGCTACCAGCACCAACCGTTTGTGGTATATCAAAAAAACATCCTTACAGCTGCCTGAGGCCATTGAGCCCGAACCATTTTTTGAATTAAGCCTATCGAAGGGGTGGAATTGGGGGGCACATGTAATGAAGCAATATATATCATTAGACACATTTAAAACTGACGCAACACAAATTGTCTCACAACAACAGGAAGCTTATAACGACTCCCAATTAGGCTTTACCGGTTCTCTCTTAACGTTAAAACCAGCAACGCTATATAAATTTCACATGAATGATGATGTCAATTACTCATTTACAGGTGACTTTTGTAAAACCGACACGTTGATTCCTGTCAAACCAGGATGGAACTGGATTGGATACACAGGACTAAGTCCAGCAGAAATCAATGATGCATTAACAAGTTCCATCGCGTCAGAAAATGATATGCTTGTTGGACAAGATGGTTTTTCTGTTTTCACAAATAACGAATGGGTTGGAACTCTTAATGTGCTAAAACCAGCAAATGGATATTTGTATTACACAAATCAAACGAAAACCATCTATTTCACGAATCCAGATTCCAATTCGAAGAAACGAAAATCAAAATTCATAGACAATTACAGTATTTCACAAAATAATGTTGTTGGCCTCACAGACAATCAAGTCAAATATGCTTATCCAAATGTGATGGGCATCATTGCCCTTTTAAAAAATGCACATTCAATTGTTAATCAGGGCGAAAACCATCAGCAACAAGCAGGTCTCAGTCTTCAGGACAAATATGATGTGATTGCACTTGACGAAAATGGTAAATATCGTGGGGTGGGGCAGAGCCGAAATGGATATTTCTTTATTACGGTATATGGACTTCCAGGAGAATCCATTTCTTTTCAGGCGATTTCACAAGACAATTCAAAACTAAAGATAAACGAGTCATTTCGTTTCACATCAGATGTTCTCGGAACAATCGACAAACCAATCATTCTTACTCTGTCAAACTCTGATGAAACGACCTCTGTTGAAACAGCCGACAACGTCAACCGCCCGACAGCAAAACTTGTTGTAGCTTGTTATTCTATCAGTGGTATGTTTATTACAACTTCACCTGAATTATTACCATCTGGAATATTTATAATTAAATATAGCGATGGCTCATCATCAAAATTGATTGTGAAATGATTCTCATTATTAACTACCATTGACAAAAAATAATAAATATTAATAATATTTACTCTTTTTAGGGTGTTTTTCATTTTTTTTGCATAAATTTGCAATATATATATAAAACAAATATAATTTTTACATCATGGAAATAGAAAAAATAGCAGATGAAAAGTACGAACCCATTAGTTTTGTAGAAGAAATTGTTAAGAAAGATCTCGAAAGTGGGAAAAATGGAGGAAGACTTCAGACACGATTCCCCCCAGAGCCTAATGGATACATTCATATCGGACATGCAAAAGCTATATGCATGGATTTTGGGGTTGCCCAAAAATATGGAGGTATCTGTAACTTACGTTTTGACGACACAAATCCGTCGAAAGAAGACACAGAATATGTGGATTCTATCAAGGAAGATATAGAATGGCTCGGATTCAAATGGGGCAACATCTATTATGCATCTGATTATTTTCAGAAACTATGGGATTTTGCAGTTCGTCTTATCAAAGAGGGTAAAGCCTATGTTGACGAGCAAAGCAAAGAAACGATAAACGCCCAAAAAGGTACTCCGACAATACCTGGTGTTGAGAGTCCTTACCGAAATCGTCCTGTTGAAGAAAGCCTTGACCTTTTTGAAAGGATGAACAGCGGAGAATTTGAGGAAGGGGCAATGGTGCTTAGAGCAAAAATTGACATGGCAAACCCCAATATGCATTTCCGCGATCCTATTATTTA
>OCTX012258855.1_pt1 | contig 21265 bp, 26 predicted proteins | sample 1539691 | NCBI WGS metagenome assembly OCTX01 (sample SAMN02144231, study PRJEB22623) | gut metagenome | biome: sheep rumen | host: Ovis aries | place: New Zealand
AACTTTCCGTGCAATGGTCGTGGATGGGAAGATTGTTGGTGGTATTTCCATTGAACGAAAAGCAGATATATACAGGCTTGACGGCGAATTAGGTTACATGTTATTGAAAGACTATTGGAATCGTGGTCTGATGAGCCAGGCAGTTGGACAAGTGTGTGAGATTGCAATAAAGGAACTTGGTCTCAATCGGATTACGGCAAATGTCTTTCATCCCAATTTGGCATCTCAGCGCATTTTACTAAAGAATGGTTTTATACAAGAAGGTGTCATGCGCAAAGCTGTGATTAAAGAAGGTGTCTTTTACGATATACTCATATATGGTTTATTGAAGTAAATTCCAATTTAGCGAACAGACAGATAATGGCAAAACGAGAGTACATACAGGCCAATAAGGATTGGCTGGAGGCGAAAGCCAAGGAGGAAGGTGTCAAGGCACTACCCAAGGGTATCTATTATAAGGTGCTGAGCGAGGGTAATCAGTCAAGTCCACAACCTTCTGTCAGGAGTATTATCACGGCTCACTACACAGGTAAGACTATTGACGGAAAACAATTCGACAGCAGCCGTGGCGGTGTGCCGTTGGCTTGCAGGCTCTGTGACCTCATAGAGGGCTGGATCATCGCCATACAGCAGATGCACATCGGCGACAAATGGGAGTTGTATATTCCTGCTGAGATGGGCTATGGCAAGTTTTCACAGCCAGGCATCCCCGGTGGCTCAACACTGATTTTTGAAATAGAACTTTTAGGCATCGCATAACAATGACACAAGAACAATACAAAGAACTTATACGTAGTCAGCAGGGCGAACTGAATGCCGTGCTGATGTACCAGAGACTTGCAAAAGTTGTAAAGACAGACAAGGAGCGTGAGACATTCCTCCAACTTGCAAAGGAAGAAGGCCGACATGCCAGTGTTTTCCATGCTTACACCAAAGAGGCATTAAAGCCCAAGAAGACGATGGCAGTCATCATGCCGTTCCTTTATCGGTTGTTGGGAAAGAAGCGTCTATATAAGCTGATAGCAAAAGGTGAATACGCTGCTGCTGTTGGCTATGAGCATCTGATTGCAGATTTCCCAGAGGTGGAAAGTGTAAAGAACGACGAAAAACGTCATGGAGATATAGTATCAGGATTGCTATGAGTGAATTTAGAGAAATGAGGCGCAAACGCCAACAGCTTTCAGAAGAAGAAAGCATTGCCATATTGCAAAAAGCTACGGCAGGCACTTTAGCATTACTTGGCGACAATGACTATCCCTATGCCGTCCCCATCAGCTATGTCTATGCCGATGGCAGAATCTATTTCCACAGTGCGTTGAGCGGTCATAAAGTCGATGCCATCCGTAAGTGTGACAAGGCTTCGTTTTGTGTCATTGAGCAGGATGAAGTGCATCCAGAGAAATACACCACTTTCTTTCGTAGCGTCATTGCATTTGGGCGAATCCACATCATTGAGGACGAAGCTGAGAAGTTGGCTACAGCCCGGATATTTGGTAACAGGTATAATCCTAATCAAGAGGAAGCCTTGCAGAAAGAGTTGGAGAATGGCTTATCGCGGATGTTGATGATTCGTTTCGACATAGAGCATCTTACGGGAAAAGAGGCTATAGAACTGATGAAGCAGCGAGAGCAGAGTCAAGTTTACCCTAAGTCTGCCGAGTCGTGCCAGAACTAGACCGAAAGTCAACTGGTTAAGCATAATAATACTACAAAATGAAACTGAAGAAACGTAAAATCAAGTATTCAGCAATATTCTTTATCTACAGGTTATGAGGTGGACAGTACTTGTAGATAATCGCACAAATGACCCAGTTCTGGAAACTGAACATGGGCTGTCAATACTCTTGGAAACAGAGCGTCACCGTATCTTACTTGATACGGGAGCCAGCGATATGTTTATCAGAAATGCAGAGCAATTAAGGAGAGACCTCAGCGGAGTTGACTATGTGTTTATCTCCCACGGACATAGTGACCATGCAGGAGGTCTGAAGCATCTCATTGCTATCAACAACAAAGCCAAGGTTATTGTCTCACCTGATGCCATAAACGAAAAATTCTTCTCAAAACGAGGACATCAGCATAGCATAACGACTGTCTGGCCAAGCATTCACGAAGAACGGCTACTTATAATAAGCAAAACCTGTGAGATAGCCGATGGCATTCATGTCATAGCCCACATACCACAAGTTCATCCTATACCAAAAGGCAACCAAAACTTATTTACAGAAACAGGTGACGGTAGTCTTGTCCATGATGACTTCCGTCATGAACTGGCTTTTTATGTGGACGGACTTCTGTTTACTGGCTGTGCTCATAGTGGTCTGGTAAATATTCTGGAAGCTTGTCCTTGGCCTGTCCATACCGTTGTCGGTGGTTTCCACTTGCTCGACGGATATGAAACAAAGGAGGAGATAAATGCTTTGGCTCAAAGCCTGAAAGCAAATTATCCATATACTCAATTCTATACAAGCCATTGTACAGGTGACCAGGTATTTGAGATGATGAAAGATGTGATGGGTGAGCAATTACAGCCCTTCAGATGTGGAACCATAATAGAATAGAAATTAACAAATCAGAGAAACATTAAAAAAGCAATATTGAGATTCGAGGTATTTAGATGAAGCATTATAATTAGAAGCAACAATATGAAATTAAGACCATTCGGTATTGATGATGCACCTATTATCCTCTCATGGATAAAGGATAAAACTGATTTTCGGAAATGGAGCGCAGACAGGTATTCATCCTATCCTCCAAAACCAGAGGATATGCTAATACAATATGCCAACGATAACATTTTCCCTTTTACAGCAATCGATGATAATGGAAAGATTGTGGGGCATCTGATACTACGTTATCCTGATTCATCAAAGACTATTATTCGCTTGGGATTTATTATCATAGATAATCAATTCAGGGGGGAAGGTTATGGTAAACAGATGTTGGAATTAGCCATTCAGAAAGCTGAACAGGATTTCAATGCACACAAAATCACCCTTGGCGTATTCGATAACAATCCCTCTGCCATACGATGCTATGAGTCTGTCGGTTTTATTACTACAGGTACTGATACCTATTTGATTGATGGAGAAGAATGGACGGGCAAAGAAATGGAAATACAGGTTATGAAATGTCTGAACTCATAACCGGTCAAGAACTGAAATGGTAAGCGATATGTTTGACAAGCTACTAAATCACAAAATTGTCTCCATACCCGTTTTCTGCACCTTCATACCCATACTCTTATAGAAGGCTGATGCGGAGTCGTTACCTTCCCATACGTTGAGGGTGATGTTATTGCAGCCTATAGACTTGGCGTAGTCGCGCACATATTCAAACAGTGCTTTTCCTATGTGCTTGCCGCGAACTGCCTCGTCAACGCATATGTCATCTATATACAACGTCTTTATGTCTTGTAGCAGTCGATGATTCCTCACCTCAATGAGCTGACAGAAAGCATGCCCCACTACCCCTCCGTCGTCATATACGAATATGGGCTTACTTTCGTCGCTGATGATTGCCTCCAACTCTTGTTCATCATACTTGGGGGTGTTCGACTTGAAAAGGTCAGGACGGATGCCATTGTGCACAGCATCTGCCTGATACAACAGTTTTATCAGGGCATTAATGTCTCCTTTATCGGCTTTTCTTACCATTTTAGTTTACAACTTGTTTTTTCCGTTCAAGTTGCAAAGGTACAAAAAATAGTTTTATTCCTCAAACACATAGCCAAAACCAGTGCGACTGACAATGTTCCGGGCATAAGGACCAAGTTTCTTTCGCAGACGGGTGATGTTTACATTCACAGTTTGATCAGTAACAACTACATCTGTCCATACAGCATCCATCACCTGTTGGCGTGAAAGCACTTTTCCACGGTTGGTCATAAGCAGGTGAAGTAGCGAGAACTCAGTCGGTGTGAGGTTCACAGGATTACCATCAATTGTGACTGTCTTCTTGTCGAGATTCAGTTGCAGACCTTTATAACTGTTCAGATGTCGCCCCAGACGAGCCTCAACAATATTCATGACATAGTCGCCTATTTTCTCGCAATCTGCCACGATGTCGGTATAGAGAGTGCCAAGCGAATATGAATACTTGTGTAAGTTAACCCCTACTACGGTATCAATTCTAAGTCGGTCACGAAGTTCGTTGATATCGTTCTCAATAGAAATCGAATCGTCGAGCGAGAGGTCTTCACGGCGTCCTGTAACTACAATAATCATCTGCACTAATGCTTCGTTTACCAGTCGGAACATATCATGCAACTTAGCATATTGTTCGTCTATGAAATTCTCTTTGTTCTCACGCATATGAGCTATCATACGTGCCATCTTATAGCATGCATCGCCAATGGATTCCAGTTCGCCTATCTGACGCAGTATGATGCGTGTCTTCTCCTTCGTATCGTCCGACAGATGTTCCCTGCCCACCTGTTCCAAGTAATTGGCTATCTCAATCTCCATATTGTCGGCAATGGTTTCATAGCGTTCTATGCGTGCATACTGACTTTCGAATTCTTTCTTATCTTTCTCGTCAATAAGGGCGCATGTCATGCCATACATGCGGTGCATACGTTCTGCATAATGCACTATTTCCTTTTGAGCCTGCAACACAGCAATTTCCGGTGTCTGAATCACACCGCTGCTGATAAAATGAAGCGTTGTGGGCAGTTTGTCCTCAACAGATTTTTCGGGCATTAACCTACATACAATGCGTTCTATCTGGGAAATAAACCCGATGAGCAAGGCTGTGTTAAGAATGTTGAAGCAAGTATGGAACATGGCAAGGACAACAGGTATTCGTGCAGTTTGTCCTGGCAAAATGGGGTTGTAGCCAACGAGATGGCACACTGTATCAACAAACGGATAGAAGACCACGAGCACCCATACGACACCAAAGACATTGAACAGCAGGTGAGCCAAGGCTGCACGTCGTGCCTCAGTACCTGCCCCCAGCGCAGCCAGGTTGGCTGTTGCCGTGGTACCGATATTCTCCCCCATCACCAAAGCAATACCCATATAGATGGGCAACACCCCCGTAGAGCAAAGCAGAATGGTGATAGCCATCACTGCCGCTGAAGACTGCACAACACAGGTGATAATAGTGCCTGCAGCAAGGAATGCGAGAATAGTGAGATAGCTATTGGTGTCGAACGAAGCAAAAAAACTAACCACATCATCATTATGAGCTAAATCCATGTCGCGCCCCACACTACTCAGCATCACAAGTGACCATAACAGGAAACCAAGTCCGAAGAGCAGGTCACCAACAACACGATAGCTTTTTTTGTAGATGAGCACCATTCCTACTAGGAAGGCTGGAAAGACGACAGCAGTCAAATCGACATTATAGCCCAACGACATAATCCAGGCCGTAAGAGTGGTTCCGATATTAGCACCCATGATGACCGAAATAGCCTGCGCCAATGTGAGCAGTCCTGCAGAAACAAACGATACAGTCATGACCGTAGTAGCTGAAGACGACTGCACGGCACATGTCACCATTGTGCCAGTCAGCATACCAATAAACCGGTTGCCAGTCATACGAGCCAAGACGTGTCGCAAACTCGGACCGGAAAGCTTTTGCAGGGCATCACTCATAGTCTTCATGCCATAAATGAGTAATGCTAACGATCCAAGCAATCTGAAAAACAATTCAATCGACATATTTTTGTTTGTTTTTGAAATTACTCCGCAAATATACACGAAACCTATATAATTTGGTTTAAAAGCTCGATTACAATTTGGTTACAATTACGACTTTTTCACTGTTTGAATATATTTATATAATGATAATAACTGTCGTTAGTTATTTTTTGCGTACTTTTGCTATCGGAAATCTAATCATAAAAACCGAAACAAAATGAAAAAGACTCTTTTAATGATGGCAGCACTTCTGACTATTAGCCTGGTGGTCTGCGCACAAACAAAAAAGGAGAACAAGAGCAAGAAAGTGCTGGTAACCTATTTTTCTGCCTCGGGTGTGACAAAAGGCATTGCACAGCAACTGGCTGAAGTAGCTGGTGCTGACCTGTACGAGATTAAGCCAGATAAACTCTACACAGATGCCGACCTCGACTGGCGCAACAAACAGAGCCGTAGCAGCGTGGAGATGCAGGATAAGAAATCGCGTCCTGCTATCAGCGGGAAAGTCGCAGACATGAAGAAGTACAGTGTTGTCTATGTAGGTTTTCCTATCTGGTGGAACACCTGCCCGAGGATTATCAACACCTTCTTGGAGTCCTACGACTTTCAGGGCAAGACCGTCATTCCTTTTGCCACCTCCGGTAGCAGCAGCATCAAGAATGCTTGTGAAGACCTGAAAGCTACCTGCCCCGACATCAATTGGAAAGAAGGTAAATTGCTTAACCGAGCTTCGAAGGAAGACATAAAAAAGTGGGCAGAGAGTAATCAATGACTATGGAGCCAAATGAAGTATTTCCTCTTTTAGCTTTAACATGAATACTATGTTTGACATGATAGATGCCACTGGGTCGGGTTACAAAAACGACCCTCGTATGCGAAATGTGGAGGCTGAGATGATACGGAGTCATGAACTATGCTTGAAAATCTCATCCAATGTGGTAGTTGGCGGTGTACCTGCCAAAGTGATTAAAAAGATAGAGGTATAAACATCACCGGCAACTGACAGAAGGAGCCACACTGTATGTGGCACGACTCAGGTCGATAGTGATGGCAGGAAGTAATGCTGCATCTGAAGATCCAGCAAATCCGTGACGAACTCATTTTATACATTATTATAATTAACACATATTACATTCGGGAAAACCCCTGAAACAGCACTTGTATAAACAGTAAATAAAGTACAGCTCCTCATTTCTATGATTTCCAGCGCCAGGTTTTCTTGACAAGCATAGTTATTCTATTTTTTATGGTGTGCAGATGGAAACGTTTGCTCAGCACAATCAGAAATACTGCAGAAAGGATAAGTACTATTCCGACGGCAAGGCGAAAAGTAAACGATTCGCCAAAGACCAGGACACCGATAGCCACTGCAGTCAGTGGTTCCAAGGCTCCCATAATAGCTGTAGGTGTGGCTCCAACCTCGTGAACAGCGATAGTCATGAATACCAAGGAAAGCACAGTTGGCATCAAGCCCAGCCAACAGGCAAAGAACCACGCACGGAGCGAGGACGGCACCATCAGATGCAGTTCGGGCGAAGTAAACGAATAAGCCAAGAGACAAGTTGCACATATCAGCAGTACATAAAACGTAAGTTTCATTGTTGACATGCGAATATTCGATTGGTTGACAATTACAATATACACGGCATAAGTTAGTGACGACACCATTACCAAAAGTATTCCTATCATGCTAAGCGACACACCTGCATCACCCTTATAAAGGAGGCAAATACCAACCAAAGCAAGGATAATGGAAGTAATGGTAGTAGCCGTAACCCTCTCTCGGAAGAAAGTTGCCATGATGACAGCAACTATCACAGGATAAACGAACAGAATAGTGGAAGCTATGCCCGCATCCATGAAGTGAAAACTCTGATAATACGTGATACTCGACGCAGCCATCAAGACTCCAAGACTTGCCATCGTAGCCAGTTCACCTCTCGTCACAGCAAGATTCTTACGTTTTGCTGCCAGGATAACACCCAGTATCACCGTAGCAATAGAAAAGCGGAAGAACAGAACCGACGCCGTATTCACGCCCTCCGCATATAGTGGTAAAGCTCCTAAAGGGTTCGTACCATAACAGATAGCAGCCAGTATACCACAGATTATTCCTTTATGTTTCATTCTAATACTTAGTGAAGTTGTACTTTGCTCTCAGCTCTGCTTTCTTTTCTTCAGTCTGAGAAGTAAAGTAACCTTTCCAGCCTGGGCAGAAGTTAATGTGCCAACGCCAGAATCTTCCTAATAATGAATTGGGCTTTTTGTCGTAGTGAGCCCTAAACTTACAGTTTTCGCAATTGTGTGCCATAAGAACTTATTATTTTATTCAATTTATAATGTATGGCACAAATGTACGAAAAAACAGCATTTTATACAAACAGTTAGGATAGAATCAATCGTAATACTCTACCTTTAATTCTTCGCTGACATCGAAGTCCTCTTGGGAACTATCGTCGTAGGTGTAGATGATACGAAGACCACGATAGGTGGAGGGTACTTTCAGGGTTTCCAAAAGGTGCCATCTGGGACGTCCGAAGTCGTAAGATTCCCTGTCTAAAAGCAAACGGTTGGAAACGAAGTCAAACTGGTAGTAACCGCCTCCTATACACTGGTCACCTGGTTTTAACAAATCTTTGTGCTGATTGACCATACCGAGGCGAAACACCCCATCCATCGTGATTATGAATTTGGGAAGTAACATACTATTAATCTGTAACTATTTCATTGAAATGTTCCTTGCCCCAAACGATCAGAGCAGAGAGTGCAGGCATCAGCGATTTGCCCGTATCAGTAAGAGAATACTCCACACGAGGAGGAACCTCTGGATATACCTCGCGATGCACAAGATGGGTCTGTTCCAAATTCTTTAAAGTCTGTGAAAGCATCTTCTGGGAACAATCTGTCATCAAACGGCGAATCTCATTAAAACGCAACACACCTGTATCGCTGGTGTGAAGCATATAGAGCACCAACATAGACCACTTGTCGCCAAAACGACTCACCACTTGCCTGATAGGACAATTAAAATACTGTGCTTGAATATCTGCCATTTTTTTAGTTGAAAGTTGGAAGTTGAGAGTTGAAAGTTGAGAGTTATCGTTGCAAAAGTAACAAATAGTAACCAAGTAACGACATTATACTATGTTAATGTAAGTTAATGTAGATTTTGAAGAAGTTCGATAACATCTCAATTCCTACTTTTTGGTAACTATCCCACCAAAAAGTGCCTTCTTGTGGGAATTAAAAAGTCGCCATACCTTTGCAGCGTCAAAACAAAACAACAACATTTTAAAACTTTAGAAATTATGAAACAGATTGAGACAATTAAGGAAGGCAAGAACTTCAAAGCAGTGAGTGTAGGTAAAGTAAATGAAATCATCGAACATGAGTTGCCAATGGGACCTGACTTTATTATAAAAGGTAAGGTGTTCGCAGGACAGGCAGTAGGAGCTACAGGTAGCGAATTCTCATTCCAGACTCTCGTTCCTGGTCAGGATAGCGGTTTTCTTCACACCCATAAAACTCACGAAGAACTCTACATCATCCTAAAGGGTGAAGGTAAGTATCAGGTAGATGGAGAAATTTTCCCAGTTAGCGAAGGCACAATTATTCGTGTATCTCCAGATGGCAAGCGTGCACTGAAGAACACAGGCAAAGACAACCTGACAATGCTCTGCATCCAGTATAAGGCAAATGCTTTCACAGAGGCTGACAGTCCAATGACTGATGGTGTTATCCTACAGGACGAACTGAAATGGTAAGTAATATGTTTGAGAAAGCTATTCAGTTTCTGAAAGACCACAAAGAGATTGCCCTTGCTACCAGCGAGGGCAATCTGCCTAAGTTGCGCATCTTCCAAATCATGAAGCAGGAAGGGCACGTGCTCTACTTTGCCACTTCTGCCAAGAAAGCCGTTTGGAACGAATTGCGTCAGAACCCCAATGTGGAAATTTTAGCCTATGAGGGCAACATCTCTGTTCGTTGTTCAGGAATGGTGAACTTCAACGTTGAGGATGATGTGAAGCGATGGATTTATGACAACAATCCCGTACTGTCCCGTCTCTACACAAGTTATGACCAGATGGAATACTTCTGTCTGCCCATAGCAGAAATGGACTATTACGACTTATCGCCCACCCCACCCGTTTTTCAGCATTTCGATTTAATCGCAGGCGATGTGGGAGAAGGTTTCGTTGGTGAGAGATTTAAAGGCAACAAAATTAATACTTTGTAAAGTTATATTATGCTCTATTTGGCGATATTTACAAAAAAACAAAGAAAAATTAGTAAGACGAGAAAATTATCTGTAACTTTGGCTTCACAAAGTTATTGGTTATGATGAAAATGATTACAGAGAAGTCTCCGAACAACAGTTGGATGGTCATAATACTCTTTGCAGTTATGAGCTGCATAACCTCGACTGTGTCGGCAGGAAACTTCTTTCGCAGGCTTGACAGTTTGCTAGCGGTGAGATACTATAACAGTAAGATAGACACAAATTATGTAGTGCGCCCAAAGACAAAGTGGACACTTAAGGCTCGCTACAATCTGTCGGGAAACAGGATTGAATCGGAAGGAAGAGAAATGGGTTCGCATTTCAAATCGGAGATAAATTCCAATTTCAAATCTACCTTCAGCGTGGGGGCTACCTACAGAGGCTTTTCTCTGGCTCTTGCCCTCAACCCTGCCAAACTTGCTGGGAAATACCGCGATTACGAGATAAATTTAAACTCTTACGGCAAGAGTTTCGGTTGGGATTTCATCTATCAGAACGCAAAGAACTTTAATGGTTGGTACGATCAAGACGGGAAACCTCGTATTGACTTACCTGCCGACAAACTGACTGTGATTACATTCAATCTGAATCTTTATTACGCTTTCAACAATAAGAAATTTTCCTATCCGGCAGCATTCTCACAGAGTTACATACAGAAGCGTTCGGCAGGCAGTTTTCTGTTGGCTGCTTCAGGTATGCACCAAAGAGCAAACTACAAATGGGAGGAGACAATAAAGTTGTTGATGACCAACATCGGTATAGGTGCCGGATATGCCTACAACTTCGTGCCCGGCAAGGGGTGGCTGCTGCATATCTCTGCCCTGCCCACCTTCATTGTTTACAGTCACACATCAGTGAAATTAAACGATGTGAAAGTACCTCTGCACTATAATTTCCCTGAAGTAATCATTACTGGTCGCGGAGCTGTAGTTCACCAGATAAAGAATATATTCTACGGTCTGTCGATGGTGTATAACTTCTCAAACATCGGTTCAGAGGAAACTCTTACAGTGCACAATCAGAAATGGAGATTGCGCGCATTCTTTGGCATTAGACTATAACGGTAAGTTAAAACAGTTCTTCGTGGTCGTAACGGTGCATGCTACGAATGAGTTTATGAGCTGCAGTTTGAGCCATTGTTTCGTAGGCACTTTCGCTTGGATGTAGGTGATCACCACTGTCGAATCCGTCAGCAAAAGCTTTGGGATTAGTAACACTGCGAACGGCTGCATCGAAGTCGATACAACCTTCGAAAATGGGTGATGTGCGCAACCATTCATTAAACTGCTGGCGCATTTGTTCACGGTTTTCGTTATATGTGCGCCAACCGAATATTGGCAACAGAGTACCGCTCCACACCTTCAAACCCTTAGCCCGAGCAGGTTCTACATAGATTTTAGTTACACCATCTATCATCTCCTCTACCGTAGGCAGGTCACTCCAGGGACGGAAAGGATTGACATCAGTACCCACAGGATGGATGATGTCGTTGATGCCGTGTTGAATAATCAAATCAGTAGCTCCGGCTACATTCATCTCAATTGGGAAACGAGTTGCACCCTTCAAGCCATAAGCCTGATAAGTGATGCAGTCGTACTGACGCAGGATGCGAGTTCCACTGACGGCACGCCGAATGACAGAAGCATTTGTGCCAAAAGCAATCTGAGCCATATAATCGGGCCACGACTGAGCAGTGATGGAATCGCCATAGCAGACAATTGCATGATTCTCAGCTGAAGTAAAGATGTCTATAGTGTTGAGAAAATAGAACCAGTTGGTGCTGCGACTCAATTCGAGGGGCAGTTCGTCAGCCTCTGCATAGTCACCATAAGCATAGAAACCTTTAGAAAGTGGACCAGTGATGAGTGTGCCGCTATTCATCTGGGTAAAATCCTTCAGATAAAAACTCACCTCGATGGTATCACCACGATGTACAGCATAACTGATTGCATCGCTTTCCGTCTCAGTGCCAGGCTTGAGTGTAACACTCTTTTCGCCAGCAAAAGTAATGGGTGTATGGCCCACAAATACTTTTGCAAGGGTTACGGGTTCGGTACCTGTGAGATTGGAAAAACGAAAACGAAGCATAGTGCCGTCGAAGCACATACGAACAGGATAACGAAGAGTTAAGTCCTTGGCATATACAGCCTCACGACGATTGGTGATGGAGGTAGCATTGCCCCAACAGGCAACCCATTTCATTGATTCGGAATCAGTTTGAGGTGACATATTTAACTATCATATATGTTCCGAGGATTTGCAACAACAAACCAGGCCAACCAAGTGTGAAGTCCTGAACGGTAGCACTGATGCCACCTGTGAGAAGCAGTTCACCGAGTCCGCCAAAAGCCTCACTTGCAAGAACCACACCTATAATCATAAGCAGCGAAGCACTGCGAAATTTTTTTGCAGCAAAACCTGCGACGAGTGCCAGTACGACGAGTTTCAGCATCATAACCTGAAGCACACCCCAAGCAGGCATTCCGAATGCGTAATGGTTTATGATAGGTGAAGCAACTGCAGCCAGCAGTCCTACCTTCCATCCCAGTTTATAGGCTCCGGCAAGGATGACCAACGACAACGGAGCGAATATAATTCCATCCTGCGGAATGAGGTGGAACAGCTGAGGCAGCACCATGTTGCAAGCTACAAAAGCGGCAGCCCAAATATAGGTCTTCACCTCGTCAAAATTCAGTGTATAAAGTTTTACGTTTGTTTCCATAGTTTTTATCAAGAATTAGAGAAACCTCGTAAATACCGCCATAGAATGATGCCCGAAGTGCCCCTGCGGGGAGGGCATAACATTCTAGAGGTATTAAGCGGTTCGCATTTGTCAATTTGAGAATTGGCTATCGTTTACCGAGGTCTTTAACCATTAACCGTTAACCATTAACCATTATTTCGTAGCCACAACTTCGATTTCCACCAGAGCGCCCTTCGGCAGACTCTTCACAGCTACGGCAGAACGAGCAGGGAATGGTTCTGCGAAGAACTCTGCATATACGCTGTTCATGTCGGCAAAGTCGTTCATATCTGCCATGAAGACAGTGGTCTTCACCACATGTGCCATCGTGAGTTCTGCCTCCTCAAGGACAGCTCTCACGTTGAGAAGCGACTGACGAGTCTGTTCCTTGATGCCACCCTCCACTATATTGCCTGTAGCCGGATTGATAGGAATTTGTCCGGAAGTGTAAACAAAACCATTAACATCTATTGCCTGACTGTAAGGTCCGATTGCCGACGGAGCCTTCGCTGTACTGATTACTTTTTTCATAACTTTATTCTTTTTCAAAAAAACATGTGGCAAAAGTACGGATAATTGTCGAAAAACACGTAAACTTGACAACAGTTTTAAAAGTATTTATGATATGAAAAAAGATTATCACAGGTAAAGAGTTATAGACTGGAGGCATAAAGGTTATTTTTGCATTTGTCAAAACTTTTGTATCTTTGCAACGTTTTTATAATTCATTCAACTATGAACAACGCAGATTTTTGGGCATCCGTCCGTACTATTATTGCCGAAGGTTTTACGCCTGAAGGTCTGCAAAAATTGGATAGTTATGCAGCAGAATTCATTAGCGGGCGATTGGTATATCAACGATTTTCACCGCAGGAACAGCATGGCTGCGCAGCGGGAGGTCATGCAAATGTCATTGCATCCTTGCTCGCGGGAGCAGAAGTTAGCTCAGATAGCCAGAATACAACAGCACTCAGCGACTTCGAAAGTGAAAGCAAACGCGGAGCGCAGCAGGAAATAGCCATAGAGCAGTGGGCAAAAGCTGTTGGATTATGGACAGATAACGTAGACAAGAAATTACCACTTTCACTCGGTGAACAAATTGCTGAAGGTGGTGAAGCTAAGGTATATGATCACGGCGCCACTCTTATAAAAAGTATTGGCCTTGACTATTTTATTCAGCCAATATTTGCACTTGACCGCATAGCACTTCATAATACTTATTTTCCAGAGACCCGACTGACTGTAATCGGCTTTGGACGAGATAGCCAGGGAGAGTTTAAGATAATTGCAGAACAACCATTTATTGAAGGGCAGCCTGTAAACGATGTAGAGATTGCAGACTTTATGCAAAAAATGGGATTTGAGTTGAAGAATCCTCGTAATTGGACATACGCAACACCCGACATTTATTTAATCGACATGCATGATGAGAATATCATACGATCTACAGCAGGTTCAATCTTTGTTATCGATTGCGACATTCGAATCAATACTCCAGAGTTGCGAAACGGAGGAACAAGAAAACTTACTACCAATGTGGTTCTTAATCTATAATTTATTCAATGACGACTTAATGCGCGACACGTCGCTGACAGAAATAAATCCGGCAAATTAAAAAAAGATGTTATTATGGAGTCGAGGGCTACCGGCGACTGAAGAACATAGTTTCGCGTAAGAAAAAACAACTACATTATGAAAAAAATACAAACTGACAAAAAACAAGACATACTACACGGCCTGCGCGACGGCATTCCAATCGCGATGGGTTATTTTGCTGTTGCATTCTCGCTTGGCATTATTGCCGTGAAGGCAGGACTCACAGCTCCGATGGGTTTTCTGAGCAGTTTCTTCACCCGAGCTTCAGCCGGAGAATACGGCACATACACACTGATAGCAGTCAACGCTGCTTATGTGGAAGTGATTGCGATGTGTCTGGTGGTAAACCTGCGATATATGCTGATGAGTGCTGCCCTCTCTCAGAAAATTGCTCCGAAGACATCCTGGTGGCATCGTTTGCTGATGGCATGCTGCATCACCGATGAGGTATTTGGCATTTCCGTTGCTCATCCCGGTTACACTCCCCCAGCCTACACCTATTCCGCAGCACTCATCTCAACTCTCTTTTGGGCATCGGGATGTGCGTTGGGCATTGTAGCAGGCAGTCTGCTACCCCAGCAAATGGCTACTGCTCTCAGTGTTTCGCTCTACGGTATGTTCCTGGCTATCATCATTCCTCCATGTCACAAGGACAAGAATGTGCTATACACACTGATTGTGAGTTTCACGCTGAGTGGTCTCTGTGCCATAGCTCCCGTAGTGAGCCAGATGAATAGCGGTATGCGCACAGTGGTACTGACAATTGTCATTTCCGCCGCTGCAGCATGGTTAAAACCTATAAAGATTAAGGCAGATGGAGAATTATAGAATTGCAATATACATCCTCATTGCCATCATCGTCACAAATCTGATTCGTGTAGTTCCGATGGCACTTATTAAGGGACCTATTCACAACCGTTTCGTACGGAGTTTTCTCTACTATGTCCCCTACGTCACTCTGGCGGTGATGACCTTTCCCGACATGATTCTCACTACCCCCACCCCTCTACCCGGAGTGGTAGCCCTTATAGCAGGAATAATAGCAGCATGGTTCCGACTTGGACTCTTCCCCGTTGCTGCTATCTGTTGCGCCATCGTTTATCTGATGACACTATAATAAGGAAAAAAGGGAGTTATAGAGGAGTTATGGAGGAGTTATGAAGGAGTTATAGGGACGATACTGCATCAGATTGGTGCAAACACCCTTTACTATTGTCACTTTAACTCCCCTTTAACTTCACTTTAACTTCACTTTAACTCCTAAAATTTACTTCGTGTATAAAGCTACGATCGTTTCGTACTTCTCCTGTTTTCCTGAGACAGGTTTTGGTTCTCCGTTTTTCTTTCCATATTCATAAACCTGTTCGAAGGTGAGTTTCCCGTCTTCGAAATCCTTACCTATTCCCTGGTCGAACGAAGCATAACGTGCCTTCTTCATAGCTGGCAACTCGCTCTTCTCGATAATCGCAGCAGCGTTGAGCAGTGCACGAGCCAACGCATCCATACCACTGATATGTGCAAGTACGAGATCTTCGAGGTCGATGGAAGTGCGGCTAATCTTAGCATCGAAGTTTGTACCGCCAAAACCGAACCCGCCGTTTCGAATTATTTCCAGCATTGCCTGAGTAAGTTCGAAGTTATTGATTGGGAACTGGTCAGTGTCCCATCCGTTCTGTGCATCACCTCGATTAGCATCGATAGAACCCAGCATACCTTCATCGACGGCACAGGCAAGTTCGTGTTCGAAGGTATGTCCTGCCAGAGTGGCGTGGTTCACTTCTATATTCAGTTTGAAATCCTTGTCGAGTCCGTGAGCACGAAGGAATCCAATTACAGTCTCTGCATCTGAATCGTACTGATGCTTCGTTGGTTCCATAGGTTTCGGTTCCACAAGGAAATTGCCCTTGAAACCTTTCGAACGACCATAGTCGCGAGCCATCCTAAGCATTGTAGCCAAGTGTTCCTTCTCACGTTTCTGGTCTGTGTTGAGAAGCGACATATAACCTTCGCGACCGCCCCAGAACACATAATTCTGTCCGCCCAGTTTGATGGTTGCATCAATAGCGTTCTTAATCTGAACTATTGCACGAGCCACCACATCAAACTCAGGATTAGTACTTGCTCCGTTGGCATAACGCTTATGTCCGAACACATTTGCCGTTCCCCACAAGAGTCTGATGTTAGGATATTGTTTCATCTTCTCCAGCGCATAATCGGTGATAGCCTTCATGCGAGCCTCGTATTCTTCCACATCGTCACTGTCTTCGATAAGGTCTATGTCGTGGAAACAGAAATAGTTGATTCCAAGTTTGTCCATAAACTCAAAACCGGCATCCATCTTGTCCTTTGCACGCTGCAACACGTCGGCAGACTTATCCCACTCGTAGAAACGGGTCTGACCGCCAAACTGGTCTGCACTCGCACGACCCAGTGTGTGCCACCATGCGATGGCAAACTTAAACCAGTCTTTCATCTTCTTGCCCAAAACCACACGTTCTGGTTCGTAATAATGGAATGCCATCAGATTCTTGCTGTCCGGTCCCTCAAAAGGAACTTTTCCTGTAAAAGCAAAATACTCTTTCATAATGTTTTTAGATTATATAGGTTAATAGGTTAATTGTTTAATGGGGTTAATAGGGTTAAGGGGGGTGATTGGGGGTAATAGGGGCAAGAGTTGCATTAAAGAACTTTACTCAGCACTTCTTTCCAACGATTATAGGCGGCTAGATGAGCTTCAAGCTGTGCAGAATCGGGTTCGATAACCGCGAGACGTTTCAGAGTTGAGAAAGCCTCTTCGCTGTTCTTGTATATCCCGGCTCCTATTCCTGCGCCCTTCGCAGCGCCCACTGCTCCATCGGTTTCGTAGAGTTCGATGGTTGCTCCGCAAGTGTTAGCAAGTGTGTTGCGGAACGTAGGCGAAAGGAACATATTCGCCTTGCCTGCATGGATAGTTCCGATGTTCATGCCCATCTGTTGCATAACCTCAATTCCGTAGCAGAACGAGAACACAATACCTTCCTGAGCGGCACGCATGATATGAGCCTTCGTGTGAGTGTTGAAGTTCAGTCCGTGTATGCTGCAACCTATCTCACGATTCTCCAGCACTCGTTCTGCTCCGTTGCCAAACGGAATAATGCTCACTCCATCGCTGCCTACAGGAACCTGTTCTATCATAGCATTCATATCGGCATAAGAGATACCCTCCGGGGCCACATTGCGGCGAATCCATGCATTGAGAATTCCCGTGCCGTTAATGCAGAGCAACACACCCAGACGGTTTTGCTCCTTTGTATAATTCACATGAGCGAAGGTATTCACTCTCGACTTCGGGTCGTAGTTCACATCACCCAATACTCCATACACTACTCCACTGGTACCTGCCGTAGCAGCTATCTCGCCAGGATTAAGCACATTGAGCGAGAGCGCGTTGTTTGGTTGGTCGCCACTACGATAAGCAATCGGAGTTCCTGCCTTGAGCCCCAGTTCACCAGCTGCCTGTTTCGACACTTCCGACTGCACACAGAACGTAGGAACAACATCGGGCAACAACGACTCTTTGAAACCGTAATAGCTGAGAAGAAAACCGGCAGGACGTTTCTCCGCAAAGTCCCACATCATTCCCTCACTAAGTCCGCCAATCGTCGTATTTACAGTTCCGCTCAAACGCATAGCGATGTAATCGCCAGGCAACATAATCTTATATATACGTGCAAAAAGCTCAGGTTCGTTTTCTTCTACCCATGCCAGTTTTGCAGCAGTAAAATTACCGGGAGAATTGAGCAGATGACTCAGGCACTGTTCTTCGCCAAGACTCTCGAAAGCCTTCTCGCCATACGGCACAGCACGTGAATCGCACCATATGATAGAAGGACGCAGCGCACGCAGATTCTTATCCACACACACCAGTCCGTGCATCTGATACGAGATACCTATCGCTGCCACCTCGTCTGCCTTAGCTCCCGTCTCATTCATCACCTCAGCCAAAGCAAGTTTCATATTCTCCCACCACATGTCGGGTTCCTGTTCTGCCCATCCGCTACGCACGGAGATTATGGGTGCTTCCTGTTTCGGGAAAAAAGCAGAAGCGGCACACATTCCGGTATCAGCATCCACAAGTGATGCTTTTACAGAAGAACTTCCGATGTCAAGTCCCAAAAGATACTGTTTAGCCATATCGGTTCGGGTATTAGATTGTTTTCAGTGGCAAATTTACAAATTTAAGAATAATGTTGAAAACATTTTTTATATATTTGCATCAGAAAAAACAGACAGATTACGAATGCGACCGACAATCAGTTACATACAACAGAAATTCGAAGAGTTCAACCAACTGTGTTTCGAGGGGAAACTCCTTCCCCTCCCCTTCAAGTTGAGCCGTGCTCGCACATATCTGGGTCAGATTGCATATAAACGCAGGAGGAAATTCTCACTCCTTGGATTAAGGTCTGGCGAAGTGGAATACTACGATTTCGTGTTCCGCATCTCCACCCTTCTCGACTTGCCACAGGAGGAAGTTGATGACACCATCCTGCACGAGATGATACATTATTATATTTTATCGAACCAACAGAAAGACACATCTACCCACGGCAAGTTGTTCAGAAGTATTATGAACGACATAAACACGAAGTTCGGTCGCCACATCACCATCTCGCATCGCAGAACAAAAGAAGAGTACGAGCAGGACACATGCAAGCGCCAGCACCTCATTTGCGTTGTGGAAATGGAAGGGGGCAAACGTGGCATCTGCATAGCTGCAAAGACGCGTCTGCTAAGCATCTGGGACACGACTAAACTGGTGCCGGCAATCAGACAAGCCCAGTGGTACCTATCGCACAACTCCTACTTCAACCGCTACCCGCGTTGTCTTTCGCTTAAGGTGTATCCAATAACGGAAGACGTCCTACAGCAACAGCTGCAAGACGCCCGTCCACTCATCCGACAAGGCAGTCGGATTATTGTTGGTCGTTCTGTGGATTGATTTTAATCTCATATTCCGGATTCCACATTTCTTTCTGACCATTTGGGAAAACAACCTCAAACTGCGAGTCCTCGGTAAATCGAATCGTTGTGCCGTCAGCCATAATACGCCTGTCAGTAGCTCCGTCAAGCGGTTTACCCAACTGAAGCATGAAATTACAGCGACGCAAATACTTGACTAATGGTTTCACATCAGCAGCATGTTCACTTCTGCGGTCGAAATAAGTTCCGAACCAAGGGCGCACAGCAGGTTCCTTATCGTCACCCGGTTGTGAAATTACAACGTGCAGAATGCTCGCATTCACCCCCGCATGGAAATACTTGTCAGCGATGGGTTTCAGTTTTTCGTAACTCCAGTCATCCTTAGCCAACTCAGGCCATCCGTCCGTAAAACTCTCAGCCCACACACGATTCTTACCACTGCGACGGGCTGCACCGACTGCTGCATCAATTTCCTTTTTTCTAAACTTCTTGTCATCCACCCAAAACTCAGCACCCACCTCATCAGCAGCACTACCATAGATAATTCCATTAGTGGGGAACGGACTGTGAGCATAAGGTTCGCACCAAGTACGCAGACCATACTCGTGAGCCTTCTCCGTCAGCCCTCCCATATATTCACTTGCAACCAAATCAGAAATCAGCCGCTCCAGATCCTTCTTGCAAGCCTCGTTTTCGTAATCAAGCGGATAACCGAATCGACGTTCAAACAACACAAAAATCGAATCTGTATAATTCTGTTTTCCACGTTCCCAACTATCCACGACAACCGTAGTCAGAGTACTGCGGTCCTTTGCTGGAATCCTTCGCAGAATTTCTCCGACAAAAGCCTCGAAGTGCTTCTTCACATGAACCTTCGAAAGTTTATCCACCTCCAGTCCTTCTGCCTCTGGCGAACATGGACTGCACACCACGTCAGTACCCTGTTTGGTCTTGCACACCTCCACTCCGTTAGGTGTCCAATTGCGCATAGCCTCCTCCGGCTTGATCCACGGACCACCCGACTGGCTCCAACCCGGACAGTTGAAAATACCCATCTCAATATCGAGTTTAGCAGCTGTCTTCAGAGCCGTTCTCAGATTCTTCCACCACAACTTGCTCTGAAACTTATTCTTGCCGTATATCTCGGTAGCAGAAGTCAAATCGCCATTGACGCGGTTGCGAATGTCAGTGGCAAGGAAGGCAAGAGTGATGCCGTTATCCTTCATCCACTCAAGGTCAGCCTTCACCCCCTTCGGGTCAACCCTTTCGTTTATCCAGTAATAATAGCATCCCACCTTAATACTGTCGGGTGGAGTGAGAAACGACTGCCACAAGTTATCACGCACATCGTTTGCAAACATTGTCTGCCAGGCGGACAACATCATAGCCATAAAAAAGCAAAAAGAAACAAATCTATTTTTCATATCCGATTTATTTTTGTACAAATCTTAAAAACGTACTCGCATAGGTTTGTTGGAGTTCACCGTTATACGGCGATCACCAATGATGAGTGTGCCCGTGCCGCAGCCTTTGGATTCGATAGTAATTTGTTTACGGGTCATCTCTATATGTATATTCCCATGAGGAGTAGGCACGTCGCCTTTCATCCATTTCAAGTCGCCCAGACAGGGACGGCACTCCCATTCGTCATAGCCAGGCTTTGTAGGACGTACACCAAGATAGTATTTGCCTAACAAATATATAGGCGATGCTCCCCAAGCATGACAGAGCGACTTACCGTAGCGGTTGCCGTACATGGCAAGACGCTCGGGATAGCCTTCCTTTGGGTCGTACGTTTCCCAGAACGTAGTAGCACCTTGTGCCAACATACCTCCCCAGTAGCTGCGTATCTCGTCAAGTACCTGTCGTTGCTGACCAAGTGCACAAAGCACCTCCAACTCATAGAAACGCATATAGGGAGTAGTTATTTCCATAACTGAGTCGTTCTGCAAGACATTCTTTAGCACACTCTGACGTTGCGACTCATCGAGCATATCGTATAGCACAGCAAACATATTGGCATAGCGGGTGACCTCA
>OCTX012285693.1_pt1 | contig 21262 bp, 8 predicted proteins | sample 1539691 | NCBI WGS metagenome assembly OCTX01 (sample SAMN02144231, study PRJEB22623) | gut metagenome | biome: sheep rumen | host: Ovis aries | place: New Zealand
TACCGCTCCGCAGCTTCGCGATGTCTTAACGGCAATTCAGTGCGTCGAATTGTCTTCTTGAGCTGCCTTCGGCAGGGTTAGAAGACATGATAGCCGATCCCCGCACGCCAGAGGAGGTCTGGAGGAGGCCTCCTCCAGCTCAAAGCCGACATGCGTCGATCAGCGAGACACGAATGAAGGGTGCGAAGCAAATGTAATTCTGCGGAGCGGTAACGAGAGCCCTGCTGATCGGAGTTAAATTCGGCGGCTTTGGCGAGGGGCGGACTGGCAGAAGCTAAAAAATGGGTAAACTCCAGCGAGAGCCAACTTGACATTTTGATGGGTTTTGATAAAATGTACTCATGAAAACATCGAGAAATTGTAGCTTCCTAGGGGGCAGAAGCAACTATTTTCGCTTGCTGGCTGTTATTTTCTCCGTTGCATTGGCGTCTGCGTCATTAACCGCTGGCGCGGAAACGCTGACACTGCCCAGATACACTAAGCTCGTCGAGTATATTGAGTCCTCCGGAACGCAGTGGATAAACACTTGGTTTTCGCCGACCAACAAGAATGTCCGCATCGAGGTGACGTATCGGTTTGTCTCGCTCCCCACGGGGACCGACCGCAAATATGTCTTCGGCGAGAGCTACACAATCGACAACACGAACGTTCGCCTACAGTACTCCGTCGGCGTAGACTGCTTCATAGGCTTCGGGAACAAGCATGTCGCCGGCGTGCCCTTCGACTCTTACGACACCGACACAACGCACACCATTGTCTGCAGCAACGGCGTATTCTCGCTCGACGGCCAGACACTGGCGGAAGCGGATCTGTCAGACGCTTCGCTCTCCACGACCGACACGAACCATCCGGTCTATTTGTTCGGTCACAATGCCGGTGGCGCAGCGAAATACCTCTCATCTATCCGGCTCTATTCCTGCAAGATATGGAGTCAGGGTAAGCTTGTGCGTGATTTCATACCGGTCTCGCTTACGAACGGGACGACTGTTTGCCTTTACAATGCCGTGAGAGGAGATTTCTACAATAATGCCGGAACTGGTAGCTTCACCGCCGGCCCCGACGTGACGGCTTACCGCAATGCGGCCTACATTGAATCAGACCGGACCGCGCTTATCAACACGGGGTACGTTCCTACCTCCAAGACAGAAATTGAGATTCAGTTCTCCTTCACCCAGCTTCTTGAAGATAAAAGATACGTGTTCGGTGTCTATGGCGACAACGGTGGGCGATTCATGTTCTCCTACGGGCCGGCCTCCACCGGCTGCTTCCTCGGATACGGGAACACCTACACCAATTCCGTCGCAGGGATTCCCTACAATACGGCAAAACATATTATGAAGTATGTTCGCAACAAAGGGTTCGAGTTTGACGGAACTGTGGTTGATACGGCTCCGTTCGACTTGACCAAATGGGCCGGGACGAGCAAGTCCCTTTATCTAGGCGCTCTCAACCCCAACGGTGACAGCGCCAATGTCAACTATCTTCCTCCAATTCGAATCTACTACTGCAAGCTCTGGGAGGATGGCGAGTTGGTTCGCGATTGGGTGCCTGTGCAACGCAAGTTCGACGGCAAGATTGGCCTCTACGACAAAGTCACCGGCAACTTAGACGGCTACTACGGCGATCGCGCCGATTTTACCGCGCATTTTTCCTCTGGACTGCTCGTAATCCTGCGATAAACAGTTGTAATCGGCGGAAAGGTTTGGGGGGTGTTTGAGATTGCAAGAAGGGCGGGGGGATTGATATAATGTTAATGATTTTAAAACACGAAGTGGGGTAAAATATGAAAGGCATCTTTAGTTCCAAGATTGCAGTTGGTGTTCTTTTTGCAGTATGTGTCGGCGCATTTACGGCGCGAGCGGATCTTCTGCTCTACGACGGCTTCGCCACGGCGACCGACTCGCAGAACCGCACGCCGTATCTCAACACGTCCGACACGCACAAGCTCCAGAGTGATAACGCCAAAGGCGAAGCCTGGACGACGGGCGTTTCCAAAGACTATCCGTGGAGCGACACCTCCGCTGTCGTCTTCACGTTCCGAAATGAAGGGCTTTCCCTGCCCGCCGACTTCACGGGCGAGCAGTTCTCCGCGCGCGGCGGCAGCGTGGGCTACTCGAACTCCTCCGCGCCTGATACGGAGCTCCGCGCGAAGAACCGCGCGATCACGTCAACAATGCCGACGTCGGGCAAGCTCTACTACCGCTGCCTGATGAAAATCGATTCTACGACCTTGAACTCCCTCAAGACGACATCCTGGCGTTATTACCGCACGGGCATTTCTGCGACGCCCGCAGCGAACGCCTACGACAACCAGGCCGATCTCAAGAACAACGGACTCCAGATCGGGTTCACGAGCCCCGGCGCAAATCCCCAGCGCGTCGATATCGGCGTCAACATCGGCGGGCAGTACACGTCCGTCCTCCAGAACATTTCGGCTGGCACGACCTACATAGGTATCATCGAGCTTGATTATGCCGGCACGGCCAATGTTTATGTGTCGCCCATCGCCGATTACTCGAAGACTTTCGCATGGACGGTCGAGAACCTTGCCGTCGCAAGCGCCGTCACCGCTTCCGCCATGAAGGTGATGTTCATTGACGGCTCCTACAAGACGAACGGCGGGAAGGTCATGTTCGACGAAATCGCCGTCGGCACGAAGCTCTCTGATGTTGCCGTCGTTACGCCCTCCACGACGCCGCAGCTTGGCGCCGTCTCACTCACGCGCACCGGCGCGGCGACCTACGCAGTTTCGGCGGAGGTGCTGGAGAACGCGGCTGACACGGTGTCTTGGATCGCTGACGACGGCCTGAACGCTCCAATGACCAATTCCTTTGCTACGGCCGTAGCTACGAATACGACCGCTTCGGGCACTATCTCCGGTTTGGCGGCGAAGACATATCAGGTCTCCGTCCTTGCTGAAAATTCCGGCGGTTCCGCCACGAAGACTGCAGGCGTGATCTACACGGGTGAATTGGCACTTGATGCGGCGAACGCGACTGACGCCGTCGAATATGGCCTCGTTGCGGGCGGTGTCACGGTTTCGCGCGCGACGGCCGATCCGTGGCCGCTCACGGTAAACTACACGATCACCGGGAGCGCCGGAACGGAAGGGACGACGTGGGTTGCGCCAGCCCCTGTCACAATCCCGGCGAACGCGACAAGCGCGACGCTCTCGGTCGTGCCGCTGATAGACGGCAACGTTACAGAGGATATTACGATTACCGTGACGATTGCGGCTGGCAACTACGATGTCCCTTCAGCAAATACTGCGACGCTGACGCTTGTGAACCTCGCCCCGCCCGACGGGAAGAAGACGTGGGTCGCGACCGCGAACGGAAACGCCTCCGACGGCGCCAACTGGATTCCCGCCGGCCCGCCGACTGCGTCCGACCACATCCTCTTCGACGGCAACTTCTCGAACGCCCGTTGCTACTGGGACGCCTCCGCGACGCATGCGGTCGCCTCATGGGTGCAGGCCGAGTCCTTCACCGGTACGGTTGAACTCCAGACCACCTACGAGGACGGCGCATTCCCGGCTCTCGCCATCGCGGGCGACTGCACCGTGAACGGCGGCCTGATCACGCAGAGGCCGAACTCGAGCGCCCAGTCCTTCCGCCTCAGCGCGACGATCGGCGGCGATTTCACGCTTGCCGCCGACAAACAGGTGACTGCGACCGGCAAGGGCTATGCGACCGGATACCCGAGCGGCGTCCCAGCCGGCACGCATGGCGGCTCGGTGACGAACTGGGCACAGGTCTACGGCGATTTCCGAAACCCGGTTGACATCGGCGCGGGTGGCGGATCCTCCGGCCTCACCGGCGGCGGCGCAATCCGCCTCGCCGTGACCGGCGCGGCCACCGTGAACGGGAAGATCCTCGCGCGTCCTTCGGCAAGTGACAAGGAATATCATGTCTTCGGTGCGGGCGGATCGATCTACCTCTCCGCTGCGTCCATCGAGGGCTCCGGCGAAATCAGCGCCTCCGGCTACGGTTCGCAGTCCGGCGGACGCGCCGGCGGCGGTGGCGGACGCGTGGCGCTCTACGTGACGGGCGAGGATTCGATGTCGTTCCCGCTTTCGAAAGTTACGGCCACCGGTACGGTCGGCGCATGGAACACAAGCGGCGGCGCGGGTACGGTCTTCGTGAAGACGCGGAACCAGACGAACGGAACGCTCGTCGTGGACGACGTGACGGTCACCTCCACCGAGTACCGCCAACATCTGCACACCCGGCATGCTGCCACGCCGATTCCGTCCGGCGAAACATGGACCCTCGACGAGCTTCGGTTCCGAAACTCCGGCATTCTTGTGGTGCCTGAGGGAACGACGCTCAACATCCCGCTTGCGGCTATCTCCTCGACGTCCGACCGCACGGCTGGCATCCTCTACGAGGGCGGAACGATACACTTCACGGATGTGCAGTCGGGTGGTCCTTATGCGCTCGCGGGGAAGTGGGTGTTTCAGGCGTCAACGCCCTACACGTTCGACGGCGACGTGACGGTCTCCGGTGGCGCGGCCATCGGTGGATTGAGTATGTCGGGCACGTTTGACGATTTCGCAACCTGCGACGTCACCGTGGACGGCAATCTTACCGTAGCCTCCGACGGCTGGCTCTACGCGGACAGTGCCGGTCTTGCCAGCGGTGCGTCCGGTTTCACGACTGGTCCCGCCCGCCACGGGGGACAGATGGCCGGTTCCTCCGGCAACATTTGCTACGACTCTGTCTTCGCCCCGTGTCTCCCCGCAGTCAACTCCGTGTTGAGCCACGAGAAGGAAAGCCCCGGCGGCGGCGTACTCAAGCTGACGGTGAACGGTGCGCTCACGCTTGACGGCAAGGCGACGGCGGAAGGTCCCGTGCGCTACAAAGGCGCAGGCTCGGGTGGCACAATCAACATCACGGCGCAGACGCTTTCCGGTAGCGGCAGTATTTCGGCAAGCGGAACGGCAGGCGCCATCGCCTGGGACGAGGCCTACAACGGAGCCGGCGGGCGCATCGCCGTGCGCGTCACGGGCGAGAATGTCGGCACGAGTGGCGTCTGGACCAAAATCTACGCGCGTGGCGTCGCCACTAACCAGGTGAACACGGCGAATGCGCGCAATCAGAATTGCTCCGCCGGTACGATCTACCTGCAGGGCAAGTCCGACGGCGAGAAGGGCGGCACGATCTATGTGAAGAACCAGGCGAGCTATGACACCTCGAACGTGGCGACATGGCTACCAGCAGGAATGCTTGGTGACGATGTCAAAGATTTCGCCAAGTCGAAACTCGTCATTGCTGACCGTGGCGTAGTGTCAGTTGGCACAAACAATCTTGCTTTCGCGTCGATATCCATCGCGGAGAACTCCAAGATTGACCTCAATGGCAAAATTGTTAAGGTGAAAAAGGCATATTTGAACGGCGTTAGCCTGGGGGCTGGCGAATATACAGCTGATAATTCTGCCGTTACTGGCTATGTTGTCGATTCGGTCAGTGGCGGCAAGCTGATTGTCGGCGGAGGATTCTCCGTAGTCGTCAGGTAAATGAAGAAGATACTGTACCTACATGGATTTGCGTCGTCGGGCGCGAGCGGGACTGTCGAACTGCTGCGGAAGTGGTTCTGGGAGCGAGCAGAGCCAGCGCATCGCGCAGTTGTGGTCGCGCCGGACATTCCGCTTGATCCGCTTGTCGCAGAGAAGACGCTCGAGGCGCTTGCCTACGACGAAATGCCCGATCTCGTCATAGGCACCTCGATGGGCGGGATGTACGCACAGGTGCTCCACGGTTTTACACGCATCTGCGTAAATCCGTCGTTCTGGACATCCAAGAAGTACGACATCCTCTATGTCGGCAAGCACAAGTGGCTGAACAAGCGCAAGGACGGTGAAACCGAGTTCCACGTTACGAAAGAGACGGTTGCCCATTTTCAGGAACTTGAATCGCGCCAGTTCGACGGCATCGACGATGACGACCGCATGCTCTGCCACGGGCTCTTCGGTGACTCCGATACGCTCGTCGGCCCCGAGTCAAGGGAGGCTTTTGAACAACACTACCCTGGCATGGCACAGTCCTTCCCGGGCGGGCACCAGCTGAACTCCGAAGTTCTCGCGGATACGCTTGTCCCGTTTATCCGCTCGCTCAACGTCATTTGACGTGGGCGTTCTCTTGATTTCGGCGTATGGTTTTTGTATAATGATGGCGAATTGAGGGTAAAACATTGATAGGAATGCCGAAATGAGAAATATAACTGACGCAATCCGCGAATTGATAAATCTACATGGTTATTTCGGTGCTGTGTTGGTGGCGTTGTCGCTTGTCATGTCGGCGCAGGCTAAGAACTACACGTGGACGGGCGTCACGGATGACAACTGGAACGTGGCCGCCAACTGGACGGAGATGGGTGGTACGTCGCATGCAGTTCCAAGTGGAGCGGACAACGCTGTCTTTGCGACGGGTGACTTTTCTCCTCGGTTCGCCGACGGTGATAATGTCGTCGTGTTTGACGGGGCGATGACAAACAAATATAAGCTTCACATCCGTGCAGGGTCAGAGCGGGCCCCCCTCGTGTTTCGCGCTACCAGTCCGGAATACGGTCTGACAGGCGGCAGCCCGACCCCGAATTCAAATAACCCTGGTTGGTATATCGGCTACGATAATTGCACCGAAGGTTGGCTAAAACTCGAGTCAGGGACATACAAAACCGCACAATACGGCTACTGGCGAATCGGTGGTTCTTCGGCAGTGGGACATCTCATCGTCGGCGACGGCGTGACCATCTCGTGCGACCAGCAGTTCCAACTCTACAATGGAACGGTTGAGATGAATGGCGGGTCGATCACTTCCACTGGTAATTTCTTCATCGGTTATCAGAGCGGGAAAGGGAAAGAGGCCGCGGTTGTCGTCAATGGCGGAACGATTGAGTCCAAGCTATATCTTTGCGTCGGGAACCAGTGCACTGGGTCTCTCACAATAAACAACGGCGGTCTTGTAAAGAATACCGGCAACGATCTGCCGATAGGCGACGGCGCTCCCGGTACGGTAACAATAAACCCGGGTGGCAAGTACCAGTCAGCAGTAAGTAACTGGGGCGTCCGCGTTGGTTCAGCTGCGGTTGGAACATTGGTCATCAATGGTGGCACGATGGAATTGACAGGTTCAGGCAACGGCACGACGGGAGATGGCGGCGCTCTGCGTCTCTGCAACGGCAACTATGCCGCGACCGTCTGCATCACTAACGGCGGCCTGCTCGCGATGCGCAATACATTCCACGGCAACAACTCGGCCACGGCGACGATGACGCTCGACGGCGGCACGCTAAAGGCCGTATGCGATACGACAAAGTTCATCACTGCCCACAACAATCTGACTGTGCAGGTCGGCGCGAACGGCGCGACATTCGACACGGACACTCATACCATCACTGTCGAAGAGCCGCTGAACGCCGCCCCCGGCACTGTCGGCGGCCTTACTGTGACTGGTGGGGGAACTGCCACCTTCCCAGCGACTGGCGATATTTCAGGGGGGTTCGCTGTCGGCGAGAACACCACGCTCCACTGGTTCGACATTGACGGGGTCGCCTCCAATTATGCCGTAACCGCGTTTTCCCTCGCGCCAGGCGCTACGCTCTGCCTCGATGCGGGCGATACGTTTACCGCGACGCCGGCCGTGAGTGCGACGGCAGAGAACAAGGCGAACGTCTTCCTTAGAATCGTGGACGGAGAGTCTTTCCCAACGTCTTTTGCCTCGTCCGACGTCGACAAGCTCAGCTTCACGGCGACAAACATCACGAAGGGCATATCCGTAGCCGTTGTGGCCGACACGACAGGCGAGAAGATTGTTGTCAAGCTTGCGGCGAAGAACCTCGTGTGGGCGGGTGCAGCTGGGATTTCTGCTTCGTGGAACGGAGCCAGCGCATGGCTCGACGGTTCGACCCCTACCGCATTTGAGAGCTACGACAACGCCATATTCAACACTTCTGGCGCGATTGCAAGCGTGGATTCCGCAGTCGCGGCGAGCAAGGTGGTGTTCAGCGAGGACGCAGCCGTTAGAGGGTCTGCGGCGTTGTCATCGCTGGATGTGTTCGTTGCCGCGGGCAAGACGGGCGTTATTTCCGCGCCGACGACTGGAGAACTTGAGAAAATTGGTCTCGGTAGGCTGACTCTCGCGACCAACCGGACGGCGCAGACTACGCTTTCCGAGGGAACGCTTGCGATGGCAAACGGTGCAACGGTCGACGGAACAAAGTTGACGCTCGGCACCGATGTCACCAACCCAGTCGTCTTCGACTACGGCGGGCAGACGTTGACGGCGAATCCTTCCCTTTACCTATCCTCCTCGACGGACGTCACGCTCACGAACGGCATCTACACTTGTACTCAAGACATTGGTCTTAACGACGCATCCTTCCCATTCGCGCTGACAATCGCGTCTGACGCAATCTTCCGTGCGCCGAGGCGCCTTTCGTGGAACACATACGGCGAGGCAACGCTAAATGTCGTCGGCGGCACTGTCAAGGCTGAAAAGACTGACATGCTGAACTGGATCATGCAGGCATCGCTGAATGGACGGATGAATTTCAACGTTACGGATGGCGGCCTAATGGACTTCGCAAATGATGTCTATGTATTGACCTGCCGCGATTCAGTTGGTGGATCGACGGCATACAAGAGCCCGTCGCTTTACTGGAGGGTAGTCGATTCCACGATACGTGTAAGGAACAACAGCCTCCGCCTCGGTCGAGATGACGCCACTAAGCCGTCTGCGACGCCGGTGCTCGTCTTCGCGGCCACAAACTCCGTTCTCGACATTGCCAATGCCATCTACATCGGCAACGACCTGACTGGACTTGCGACTGGCGGCTCGTACTCGGCGGACTTCGAGTGCTGCACGATCACGGCGAAGCAGATATCCGTCTACCAGGACCGTCCGCTCAACGCCGTGCGGTTCAATGGCACAAGACTTGTCCTGCGGTCATCCAGCGAAGGATCCCTGGCAACGGCGGTCGAGTTCGAGACGATTGGTGCCGGAGGAACCGCCATCAAGCCCATGACCGTCGACGTCGCCGGGCTGATCGTCGACACCAACGGGAAGGAAGGAACACTTGCCGCCGATCCGCAGGGCTCAGGAGCAATTACCAAGACCGGTGCCGGACAGCTCAAGATCACGCGCGACCAGACGTCGTCTGCGCCTATGTTATGCGAAGCAGGCGAGACTTACATCGACGAGGGGTTGACGGTGAGCCGCGCCGTCACCGTAAAGAGCGGAGCAAAGTTCACGGTGAAGGGCACGGCGCAGTCGTCGATAGACAGTCTTTCGCTCGAAGCCGGCTCGGAGCTTTGCATCGATTTGTGCACGGGCGGAATCGCGGCGATGGCGATTGACTCACTGTCGCTCCCGGAGAGCGGAACCGTGGCGCTTACGCGCGACGTCGGTGCGTTTGTAACCGGCGTGTACAAGATACTCGTGAAGCCAGGAATCACCGTTGCAGACGTTCAGGGCGTGCTCCTGCCGTCCACGGGTGATATCCCATACGAATGGAGCGTTGACGGCAACACTCTTGTCCTGAACGTGGGCAGCCCTACGGCTGAATTCTTCTGGACGGGCAATGCCGGCGACGGCAAGATGTCCACTGCCGGCAACTGGTACTCCAAGGAGGTTCCAGGGGCTGGTGACGCAATTGACTTCTCTTCTGTGAACGCTGCGGCGACAGTCATTGCCGACATTGACGTTGTTTTCGGCGCAGTGACGATGGGGGCGGGCGTCGTGACGTTTACGAACGCGCTCGCGGCGACATCATTCTCCGATACTTCGAGAATTGCCGTCGGCGCGAACTCGACGGTCACGCTTATGGACGATTTGAGGTTCACTAATAGATTGGCTACGACAATCGTGTATTCTGCTGCGGCGGGCGGAAGGTTTGTCGTAATGGGCGAGATAGAGCTGACTTCTTCCGCGACTGCGGAGATCCGGCCGTTCGCCGTGCCTTCAGACGGAGCGATCGTCTCTACTGGACTTGTCGCCAACGAGGGCGGAAACGACCACTGGATATTCCGGCTTGCGCGTAACGCTGCCGATACGTCGAACTGGATCGTCGGCACAAATGGGCTGTCAGGCACGCGGTATTTCTGGCTCAACGCGGACACAAGCTCAATGGCATCTATACAGCCGCTTGACGCCGATTTCGGCATAGAGACTACGATAGGCGTTCGCCAGGGCGCCTCGCTCACATTGAACACAACTGGTGATGACGGACTTGCTCACGTCATCACAATCGGTGACGGCACGAACGCCTCCCCCAACAAGGGCGGCATAGTTCGCGAGGGCAATGTAAGGATTGACGGTTCTGGGCGTGTCGTGTGCTGCTATGATGCTGCAGACCTGGCGGGCTCATCCGCGCATGCGAACAAGTTCTATGTGCGGGACACGGCGACACTGGCGCTGAAGCCCCGCACGAACCTCGGTACTGGGCTTGTTACGGTCCAGTCCAACGCAACCCTTGAGGTCGCGGAGTCGGAGACCATCTCGCTTGGCGGGCCTTTGATGCTTCAGGCAGGTGCGATACTCGGCTTCAACTTCACGACTAACCAGGTGCCTGTTCTTGATTTGGCTGACACGGACGTGAGCTTCCAAAGTGGCGCTACGACGAACGTGTCCGTTAGGATCTCCGCCGCGAAAGGGGTGCGGCCTCGCTCCGGTGCGAAGATACTCACCTCCGGCGGCAAGTTCAAGGACGCGACTGTTACGCTTGCCGGTGGTTCGTCGAGGTGGGTGTGTGACCTTTACGTCAACGAGGATGGCGACATTGTCATTGGTGTCAAGCCCAGGGGCTTGGTCATGGTTGTCCAGTGAGTCGTGTGTGCGCCTTGTCTCCATCGGCAAACTACTGAAGGAATTTGGCAGTGTATGAAAAAGTCCTAGCCCTCGCGGTCGTGTTCTCCGCTCTCTGCGGGGCACTTGCTCCTGCCGTGTCCGCTGTGGCTCTGACCGATCCGATTGAAGTCGAGCCGAAATACCCAAACAGCCGTTACGCACGGCCGATTGTGTTCGCCTCGGGCGACCCCGAAGCCGAGGCTGGCACGGCGCGTTCCATGTCGGCGAAGTTCGAAATGCACAACCGCCCCGGCACGAGGTACGGCATCAACTTCGCCGGCGCCGGCGGTTCGTTCGAGGTAGTGCTGAACGACAAGAGCGTCTGTACCTTGTCGTCCCCGCCCTACATTTGCGACATCACGCCGTTCATGCGCGTTGGCGAGAACGAGCTTGTTGTCGAAACGGTCGACGAGGATTCCTTCCTTCCTACGGCGGGTGACCTTGTAGAGCTCAAGGTCAAGCCGCGGCCGACGACCATCGCGGAGATCATGTCGGTAGACCGCGTCGCAATACGCTTCAAGCCGCCCTGCGTCGTGACCGGCGTCGTTGCGTTTGCGCACGCATTCATCAACGACACGGCGGTCCTTGTGGACGAACGCGACCCCAACGGGATCGGAATGTACATGTCGGGCGCGATGCCCGAAGTGCCGAAGACCGTGCGCGTCGGCTACGATCGGCTGCGCGTCGGAGACCGCGTTGAAGTGATCGGCTATGTAGACCCCCTCATCGTGCGCCAGGGAGTAACTGCCGCGCGCATCACGAAGATTGGCCAGGCGGAACTGCCGCCGCCGCCGCTGACGCGGCTTCGCGATGCCGTCGACGGCAAGAAGTCCAATACCCGTGTGCGGTTTGCGGGAATCGTCGGCGAGCTCAAGATGATTGCGGCGTTCGAACACAAGATGCCGGAGCTTGTCCTCGAGACGGACGAGGGGCCCCTGCGCGTCCACGGTCTTTCCGAAGAGGCCATTCAACGATTTGCAGGCGAGATGGTTTACATCGACGGCGTGATGATGCCGTATGTCAGCTCGTCTGGAATCGAGCTCGCCCCGGTGCTGGAGGCAGTTGGCGACGAGTCGATCCACCTGCTTCCGGGGTGGAACAGATGGGTCGCCGGGGCGACGGCGTTTTTCCGCACAGCCGCGATCGTCACGTCCGTGCCGCTCCTTGTCGCATTCTTTTGGCTCCTTCTCGAGCGCCGTCGCAAGCGCATCAGGGACCTCGCGGTCGCCGACGAGCGCCGTCGCATCGCCGCGGAACTTCACGACAGCATTTCGCAGTACATCGCGGGAACACAGCTTCTCCTGCGAAACGTCGTGGCCGTCGAGTCGTCGTTGCCGCCCGAGCAGAAGGAGGCGCTTACGGCCGCCTGCGAGATGCTCGACCTTTCGCGCATCGAAGTCAGCAACGCTATCCACAATCTCCGCAACGACGAGATACTGACGATGCGCCTCGACGAGATACTCGCTCTCTACGCCCGCCGCATCTCCGCGTCGCGCGCCGTTGCCATGGAGCAACGCCTCGAGCCGCTTTCGGGCAGTATCCCGACCGAGGTGAAGGGAGACGTAATGGCGGTCGTGCAGGAGGCCGTCACGAACGCCGTCCGCCACGGCAAGGCGGCGAAAGTGCGTATCGCCTGCGGGAAGGGCGCGAACGGCGGTTTTCGCGTGTCGATCGAGAACGATGGCCGTGCCTTCGACCCTGCGGCGAGCGCCGGCGGCCCCGGGCATTTCGGACTCGAGGGAATGCGCGAGCGTGGGGCGCGAAGCGGTTTCTCGGTGTCGTTCAACGATGACGGTGAATGGCGTTCTGTAATCTTGGAGGAGCGGAAATGAAGCGCATACGTGTCGCGGTGATAGACGACCACTCGGTCGTGAGAATGGGCCTAAAGTTTACTGTGCGGCTCTTCAAGGACCTTGACTTCGTCGGCGAACACGACAGCGGCGCAGGTGCCGCGGATTTCGTCGCGCGCGTAAAGCCCGATGTCACGCTTCTCGACATCAGGATGCCTGGAACCGATGGAATCGCGGCGCTCGAGGAGATTCTCGCGGCGAACCCAAAGGCAAAGGTGGTGATGCTCACGACGAGCGGAACTGACGAGGACATCTACCGCTCGCTCGAGCTCGGTGCGAAGGGGTATGTCCTCAAGACCGAGGCAGCCGACGACATCGTCGCCGCGATACGCACCGTCGCAGGCGGAGGTCGCTATATCCCTGAGCCCGTGCGCGTCATCTACGAACATCGTGCGGCCTCGCCGACTTTTTCCGACAAGGAGATCGATACGCTGCGCCTCGTCTCCGAGGGGAAGCAGAACCGCGAGATTGCAGAGGCGCTTGAGGTCAGCGAGATAACGGTGAAGGTTCGCCTTTCCAGCGTCTTCGCCAAGCTTGGCGCCCGCGACCGCTTAGACGCGGTGAATCGCGCCGTGGAGCGAGGTCTTATCCCGCCACGCGCCTGATAATAGAGGCAACGGCCGAAAGCTCCTCCTCGGGGAACCCTCGGCGAATACGCCGTATCCCCTCGCTCGGACTTTCGCTCCGTTGCCTCTTTTCGCCTATACCATTGTATATTCCCTTGATGTGCGGCGTTTGGTAGAATTGCGCCACGACATCACAAAGAAGGGGTTGTTCAATGGAAGACTCTAGATCCTTGCGCGCGGCCTTTACGGCGACTTCGTTCTTTCTGTCTTCGGCGCTGCTTGCCGTTTTTGCCGACGTGCCGGACCTCACCGATTCGATGGAGGCTATGTGCAACCCAAACGCCACTCGCTGGACGGCGAGCCAGCCGATGGCGCGGGCCGCGACGTCGCTCGGCGTGTGCGACGGACTTATCTTCGTGAGCGGCGGCGACTGGGACGACAACCTCGGACCCTGCCCGATCTTCGCCGTCAACCCATACACCGGCTCCTACAAGAAGGAATACGAGCTGGGTGCGGAGTCGGTCGACTACTTCCGCATCGGCTCGGACGGCAGTCTCTACGTGCCCTCCGTCGATCCAAGGGAAGGCCACGTGAACGAGTGCAGCGTCGCGCGCCGCAAGCCCGACGGCACCTGGACCAAGCTCTACGCGCCGAACCGCTGGATCTACTACAGCAGCGCCGAGAACGCCGCCTACGGGACGCACAACTGGGACTTCGCGGTCTGGAAGGGCAAAATCTTCACGGCCGGCTACGGCCTTGGCGTAGGAACGGAGATGGCTACGACGACTCTCTCGGACGCGACGCCCCAGATCAACAATTGCAACCGCGTCTACCAGAGCAGCACCGGCAGCACGTTCCAGCAATCCCGCCGTTTCTACGCGTTCCTTCCCTTCAAGGACGACATCTTCTGCTACCCGCTCACCTATTCCGGCACCGGCGTGACCACTACCTGGGGCGCCAACTATCCCATCGGACAGTATGCCTACGAGGAATGGCGCTACAACGAATCCACCGGGAAGTTCGTTTGCCAGACGAACGCGTTCTCCAACGTGACTCCTGGGCTCACCCACGACGATCTTGCTTTGCGCGACCCCAGTTATGCCACAATGCAGATCCAGCTGTGGCATCCGACTGCCTTCAAGGGACGCGTTCTCTACATTGCCGGCGTTCCGGAGATGACCACGCTCCCGTTCGTGCTCTACACAGCCGAGAACGTGAATCACAGCGTCAAGGCGACGCGCGTCGACCTCGGCGGCGGCGTATTCCCGTTCAGTATCTTTGTTCGCGGCGATGTCGTAACGGTTCTAGCCGCGCAGTACGACAGCGCGGCGAAGAAGGCAATCAACAGCGTGTGGGAGTCGACGGACGGCGTCAGCTTCGCGAAGAAGTTCACCTTCTCCGGCGTGCAGTACGCGAACGCGATCGCCTATTGCGACGGATCGTACTACGTCTCCATGGGCGCGCGCGAGGTTGTGAAGAACGCCTGGACGTTCACCGGGACGGACGAGGTTGGCAAGATCTACCGCATCCGCGACCCGAACTACGCGGACGCAATCCAGGTTGTTGCGGAAAATGCAACGGTGTCCGTCCCGGAGGGCGGCACGGCCGTCGCGCGCTTCAAGCTCGCCGCGCAGCCGTCCGCAGCCGTCGCAGCGTCCGTGCGCGCGACTGGCGGCGTACCGGCCGTGACGGCGCTCGTCGCGTCCGTCACATTTACGCCGCAGGACTGGAACAGCTGGCACGAGGTGGCGCTTTCCGCCGGCGATGACGACATCGAGAAGGTCTCGTCCGGCTCGCTCGTCTGCGGTGCGGGCAATCCCGCCGCGCTGAGGGCGGCTTCAGTCAAGGTCACGCCCGTCAACAACGACATGCGCGTCGCCGACACGCCGCCTGCGGGTATCGTCGACATTACGCTGCCGAACGGAGACTTCACGACGACCTCGTCCGTGTCGATCCACACGGACAATCCGTTCAACGACGATCCGTCGGGAACCAACATCGCCAACCGCCTGCTCGTCCAGTCGAACCGCGTCACGATCACCTACGACTTCGGCAACCCTGCGACGGTGAACGGATACGGCATCTACAACTTCGTGCCTTCGGGCTATTCTCCCGCCGAGCGCGCGCCGCATACGTGGACGTTCGAGGCGTCGAACGACGGAAGGACCTGGACGACCATAGACGAGCGCAAGCTCGAGAGCGGCTGGACAGCTGGCGAATACCGCTACTACGCCGTCTCGAACGAAACGGCCTACACGCTCTACCGCCTTGCGGTCACGGCGAACAACGGCAACGAGTACACGCAGTTCGCACGGATGGAGATGTATGGGACGGGCACGGGACTTATCCCGCTCACGACGGCCAAAACAGGAGCCATCTACACCAACTCCACATCGCACGCCACTTACGGCGTGAAGGGCGCGTTCGACCACAACCGCAGCGACACGAACGGGCGCTGGCTTGCGGAAAAGGCCGACCACATGTACGTGGTCTACAAGTTCAACGAGGCGACCGCCGCCAACATGCTGCGCGTCTGGAACGGCAGCAACTCGGCCGGCGGCGTGAGCAGCGCGGAGCGTTCCCCGAAGGCCTGGACGTTCGAGGCGTCGAACGACGGCGAGACCTGGACAACGCTCGACACCCGCACGAACGAGACGGGCTGGTCGGCAAGCGGCGAACAGCGCGACTACAGCTTCTCGAATGACACCGCCTATGTGTACTACAAGTACGACTGCACTGAACTTTGCTCCGCGAGTGCGACATATCTCCAGCTTTGGGAACTTGAGTTCTACTACATCGAGGGCGAGGGCGGCGGTCCAGAGGATCCACCAGAGCCGGTAGATGTCACGGAGGCGCTTGAATATCTCGGGAACCCCGCGTATTCGCGCTGGCCGAACAGCCCGATGTCGCGCCACGTTCAGGACCTCTGCCCGTACAAGGGGAAGATATACACCTCTGGCGGCGAGTGGGACACGAACACTGGGCCCTGCCCGATCTTCGCGGTCGACCCGTACTCCGGCGCGTTCACTAACGAGTTTACCGCCGGCACGGACGCGATCTACGAGTTCAAGGAGTTCTCCGACGGGCGGCTCTACACGAGCGCCATCGACCTGCACGAGGGCGCGGCGAACGTCGGCAGCACGTTCCGCCGCGGATTGAACGACGTGTGGTACGCCTACTTGACGGCCTGCACGGCGTGCAACATAACGGACTTCGGGTCCTTCGCCTACGAGGGCTACAGGATCCACAACTGGGACATGGCGGAGTGGAACGGCTACGTGTTCGTGTGCGGCTACGGCATCAGCGGCTCTACGAACTGGTGCACGAAGGCGATGTTCGACACAACGCCGCAGCTCAAGAGCGTAAACCGCTACTACGACGATCCGAAGACGCAGGGCAACCCGGACCAAGTGGGCCTCCGGCGCTTCTGCACGTTCCTTCCGTTCGACGACGACATCTACTGCTATCCAATCCAGGAGTCGCAGGCGAACAACATCACACGCTTCGACTGGGAGGAGTGGCGCTTCAACGAGTCCACCAGGAAGTTCGTCTGCCAGACGAACACATGGGCGAACGTCGCGCCTGGAATCACGCTAGAGGCTGCGTCCTTCACGTTCCCCACAAACACCAGGGCGGACGTCCAGCTGTGGCACCCGACGAAGTTTGGCTCGCGCGTCCTCTACATCGTCGGCGGACATGGCGACGACGGCTTCAACATCCCGCCTTGGGCCGCATACAGCGCGGTGAACGAGAACCATCACATCAAGGCGACTAAGATCGACCTCGGCGGAGACGATGTGAAGCCGTTCGACATCTGCGTGGCGAACGGCACGGCGTACATCGTCGCGGCGCAGGCGGGGATGAAGGCGACGCAGGTCACGAACAGCGTGTGGAAGTCGACTGACGGGGTGAACTTCTCGAAGCTCTTCACCTTCGTCTCGACTCGCCAGGCGTCGGCGATCTGCTACTACGACGGATACTTCTTCCTTGGCATGGGGTCTAACTCGTTCACGAAGAACGGGTGGCCGAAAGTGACGAGCGGGGACATCTCCGGACGCATCTACCGCGTGCGTCTTCCGCAGGGATCCACGCCGGCGGTCGTCGCCTCGACGAACGCCGTAGGCGTTGTCGAAGGCAGTTCGGGGTCGGTCGCCTTTCGTCTCGCTGCGAAACCCGCTACGAACATGACGCTTCTCGTGTGGTCGACCGATTCGCGCATAGAGCCTTCCGTTGCGACGCTTTCGTTCACGACCTCCAACTGGAACGCAAGTAAGGCGGTTCCGTTCACGGTTCTCGAAGACGACGAGAGCGACGCGAACTTCAAGGGGGCGATCGTGTGCGGAACAGGCGGGCCGGACTGCCTTTCCGCGTCCGTCGTCGTGACGGCGACGAACAACGACTTCCGCGTGGTCGAGACCGCGCCGGATGGACTTGTGGACCTCACGCGCCCGGAGGGGGACTGGATGACGACCGTTCCCGAGGGCGTCACGCTCACATACAACAAGCCGTTCAACGACTGCGACACGAACACGAACAAGGAGGAGCGCCTTGTCGCGAAGGCGATGGAGTTCTCCGTGGCCTACGACTTCGGAACGCCCACGAACGTGAACGCGTACGGCATACTGAACTTCGGCGGCTCGGGCTACTCCCCCGTCGAGCGCGCGCCGCGCGTCTGGACGTTCGAGGGCTCCAACGACGGTGCGGCCTGGACGCAGCTTGACATTCGCCGTTTTGAGAAGAACTGGGCGATTGGCGAGTACCGCTACTACTCGTTCACGAACACTGCCAACTATTCGAAGTACCGCATCTCGTTCATGGGGAACAACGGCAACGAGTACACGCAGGTCGGGCGGCTCGAGTTCTACCACGTTGGCGACTGGCCTAGCGGCGGCGACGAGCCGGGTCCGACAGGCGGGGACGGGAAAGGCTTCGCAAAGAAGACGACGTTTACGCCTTCCGCCGCGGCGGTCACGAAGATTGGGGCGAGTGCGTGGGCGAACTTCCCGGTGCTGCTGCGTCTTCCTGCCGCTGTGTCGTCGCAGCTCAGGAGCGCGAACGGAACGGACCTCCTCGTCGAGGACCAGAACGGCACTGCGCTTGCGTTCGAGGTCGAGACGTTCAACCCGTCCGGAATGACGCTCGTCTGGGTGAAGGTGCCGTCGCTTTCTTCCGCGACCGTTCTCACCGTTTATTTTGGCGGGACCGCGAACGCCGCAAACGATGCGTCGGCTGTTTGGTCGCGCTACGCGGGCGTATGGCACTTCGCGCCGTCTGCCGCCGGAACGATGACGGTTCCCGACGCGACGGGCCATGGACTCGCAGGCTCGACGACAAACACGCTGGCGGCATACGAGGGCCCCGCAGGGCTTGGCGCGTTGAAGGCGGCGACTGTTGTACGGACGCCGGACTATGATACCAATCTCGTGAGCGCGGCGAAATTCAGCGCCTCTGGCTGGTTCAAGGCACCCGAGCAAGTCAATTCCTGGATGTCCGTGGCTTCGAAGAAGGTTGGAATTACCACAGGCGCCAACGGCCAAAACCTTTGGAACATCGACAAGGGGTGGTACTTGCAGTTGCCGCAGGCCAAGGACAAACTGGACCTCATCTACACGAGCTCGGCGCAAATGACGGTTCCCGACGTCACGACGAACTGGAATTACTTCCAAGTCGTCTCTGACGGGTCGACGCTCAAGGTCTACCTGAACGGTTCCACGTCGCCGGCCAAGTCGGTGAATTACACGGTCAAGGCAAGCGGGACACAGTACCAGATCTGCCCTGCGAAGGGATGTAGCCGCGAATACCGCGTCCGCATTGGCGCGGCAAGCGCGGCGGAAACGGCGCTTGAGTATGCCACGATGGCGGACGAGGCGTTCTTCGCCATGGGTGAGATCGAGACCGTTGGCGTCTTTGTTCCTGCGCCGATTTTCGGCGGCGAGGGTGTTCCTGCGCCTGCGTTCGGCGTCGACCAGTCGTCCGGCAATCCTGTGTTCACGTTCGCGATCGGCAACGCCGTGAAGGGTGCGAAGTACAGGATATACAAGACTGAGTCGCTTACGACGCCGTTCGAGCCATACGGCGATGTGATCGAGGCGGGCGCCAACGGAATCCTCGATTTCGTCGTGCCTACTGCCGACGAGCCGTCTTGCTTCTTCAAGATCGTGGCGGAATAGCTGTCGGGTCTGGACGGCGTATCTCGGTCAGCGCGGCTGGCGGGTGGCGCGAAATTCTGACGTCGACTGTCCTGTCAGACGACGGAACATCGAGCAGAGACCCGAGGCGGACGGGAATCCCGTCTCCTGGGCTATGACCGCAACCGACTTGTCGGTGTCGAGAAGTAGATGCTTCACGTCTTCCATGGTGCGGCGGTGAATGGCATCGAGAATCGTCCGCCCCGTCTCGGCTCTGAAGCGCTTCTCGAGATAGCTGCGCGAGGCGCCGCACGCCTTTACGACTGCCATGACGTCGAGCGTGTCCAGGCGCGCGGTGCGGATGAAGTTGACGGCGCTCGCGACGAACTTGTCGCTCGGGGTGCTTCTCTTAGTTGACGCGCGCTCTATTACGCGCACGGGCGGGCACAGGATCACCTTGTCACGACGCGGGCCGCCTTCTAGCATCCTGAGTATCAGGTGCATCGCAGTGCGCCCGAGGCGGTAGTGCTCGATCTTGATGGACGAAAGCGGAACGGGGCATGATTCGCAGAGGTCTTTCTCGTCGTCTACGCCGAGAACCGCTATGTCATCTGGGATGTGGAGGTTTGCCAAGTGGCAGAACGAGACAATCTCGCGCGCGGCGCGGTCGTTACATGCGAATACGGCGATTGGACGCGGGATCTTCTCCATCGCCTTGAGGAAATGCTCGGCGTCGGTGTGGGCCGAGGAGTTCAGCACTGGAACGCGCAGGACCTCGCCAGTGTAGCCGTGTTCGCGCAAGGTGTCGACGAAGGATTCGTAACGCCTCGAAGTCCACCATTGGTAGAACTGGTCCGACGATCCGTCTGCGTAGATGTACGACGCGAAACGACCTTGCTCGTGGAGATAGTCCGCTGCCATTTGGCCAATGGACTCGTTGTCGACCGAGCATACGGTGATGGGTCCTCCGAAGGCCTTGCGCCAGTCCTCCACCGCTTCCTCGCCGAGAAGGACGAGCGGTATGCCTGATTTTCCGAACGCCTTTAGGAGTGCGGGCTTGCGGACGTGTGCGATTACTGCCATCGCGCTGTTCTTGCCGCTTTTCTCGATGCTGAACTTCTTCAGCAAGAGCGTCTCGTTGGAAAGTCGCACCTTTGGTAGGGCGAGTTCGCGTGCGACTGAAAGCGCGCCCGCGCGGAACTCAGAGTCGAAGATATTTGTCCCGTCCGGGAGGATGAACCAGACGTCCTTTATGTCTGCTGGCTTTTTCATGACGCCTCATAGTCTACAACAGTTTTTGGCGACGCGCAACGGGTAAATCTAAATTTGAAATAAATCATAGATGAAATTGAAATCACGGTGTCGTATTTTGATATATAATCTTGGGCATGAAAACGCAAAACTCCATAAAGTCCCGTGAAACGTTTGTAGAGGCGTCGTCAATTGCGGCAATTGCAATCTCCGTGATTGCGCTCCTTATTACGCTGACATCCAGTGCGGCGGAATTCAAGTTCGCGTCCGTCTGCTCGGACGACATGGTCATTCAGCGCGATGTCGCATCTCCCGTGTGGGGCTTCGCCGAGCCAGGCGCGAAGGTGTCGGTCGCGCTCAACGGAAAGACCGTTGGCGAGGCGACGGCGGACGAGAAGGGCCGCTGGACCGTGAAGCTCCCGCCGCAGAAGGCGAACAAGAAGCCGTCGACGATCACCGCCAAGTGCGGCAAGGAGACGCACTCGATCACCAACGTCCTTTTCGGCGACGTGTGGTTCGGATGCGGCCAGTCGAACATGGCCTACACGTTCGCGGGCTACGGACGCCTCCCGATCGGCGGCGAGGAGTTCCTCAAGAAGGCGGAGGGCAACCCCAACATCCGC
>OCTX012279926.1_pt1 | contig 21261 bp, 35 predicted proteins | sample 1539691 | NCBI WGS metagenome assembly OCTX01 (sample SAMN02144231, study PRJEB22623) | gut metagenome | biome: sheep rumen | host: Ovis aries | place: New Zealand
TATAGCAGAGATGAAACAGAACAGGGTAATTGTTCTTGATGATGATGCTACTGTTTCTTATTTAACTAAGAGTTCTTCAGATACTATTGTTCAGAATCTTCTGGATGATATCAACGTAGCTATCCATACCATTAGCAATTCTCCAGATTTCAGTTCAGAAGAGTTTGGATCTGGAGTTAGTAGCGGTATAGCGCTTCAGTTTAAATTGGTAGGCTTTAATAACATTGCTGGTAACATTGAGAATCAGTTCCGTAAAGCCATTATGCGCAGAATACATTTACTCAATACTATCTTCACGCTTATTGATTGGGAAGCTTATGACATTCATATTGAGTTTAACCATAACTTACCTACTGCTTTAGCTGATACAGTTGATAGCGTTAATAAGCTAAGAGGTTTGGTATCTGATGAAACCTTACTTGGTATGCTTCCGTTTGTTCCAGATGCTAAAGAAGAGTTAGCAAGAATTGAAGCGCAGAATGATAGACTATCTGGCCTTTATGATTTTGGAGGTAGCGCAGATGGAACAGTACGATCAGAACAAGAATAATCCGAATGCGCCTTATTGAGTGCGCAGAATACAGCAAGCTAATGAGCGCAACCTAAAGCGCACACAGGCAGAAACAGAAAAGCTATTGCGCCAGTTGTATATGGAACAAAACCAGAAGCTTTATACGCAATTGCTGGATACGTTTAACAAGATACTAAATGATGCGGATAAAGGGGATGGCAAGATATATACCAATGATTTGTTTTTAACAAACAAATATCATGAACTAATCAAATACTTTAACGAGTGCGCCAAGGCCATAGGCGGCCAGCAGTTAGAAATAACAGAAGCAGCCTTGTTGCGCAGTTACAATTATGCGCAATCGGTAGTTGAATCTTTCGCTCCTTCTGGCGCAGTTCAGCCTTCTTTTCTTGTTCCGCAAGCGATTAAAGCAGAACAGGCCATTAGGCAAACATGATGCTTAGATGGTAAAGAGTTTTCCGATAGGATCTGATTAAGCAAGGAAAACTTAATTAAGGATCTTTCTAAAACTATGGCTGATTTCCTAGCCAGAGGGGAGAACCCTTATACTATGGCTTCTGGAATTGCCAAGCGTTTAGATGTAGATCTGTTCTGCGCCTACCGCATTGCAAGAACGGAAACAGCGCATGCGCAAGTAAAAGGCCAAACGGATAAATATAAAGAAATGGGATTTACACAAGGTAAATGATTTGCTACTGATGCATGCGATGATTGCCAAGCTATGGACGGCCAGATATTTCCGCTGGATCAGCTGGAAAGTATGATACCAAAGCATCCTAATTGCACTTGCAGCTTCCTTGTGGTTACGGATTAAAGAAGGGGAATTTAACTATGGTTAATTTACATTTTACATATGAGGAACTGGTTTATGCGCTTGGAAGCATATGAGCTTTCTATAAAGCGTTATGCTGGATAGCAGATAGATATAACATAGGCCAAAAGCGCAAGGAAGCGCAGTTAGTAAAGCAAAGTCATGTAGCTATGTTACGTGAGTTGATCCGCTTGGAGTATAAGGAAGATATGCGCCAAGGCTTTGTTGATAGTGAAGAACTAGAGCATGTAGAAAAATTATATGAACTTTATCATTCTCTTGGCGGTAACGGCACTGCTACCAGATGGATGGAAGAGTTAAGAAATTTACCAAGGCAAGGGCAAAACTAATTAGTTTGGCTCTTGATATTTACATTACTAATAGATACGGAGGGTTAGCAAACGCTAAAACTCTTTTTATATAGGAGGGTTCAATAATGAGTGAAACTAATGAAAACTCAGTTTTAGAAACAGAAACAGAAGAAACTTCTGGTGCTGAAAAAACTTATACACAAGCAGAACTTGATGCGATGGTGCAGAAGATTGCGGATCAGCGAGTATCACAGGCTTTAAAGACAGCTGAAAAGAAAAACGCAGCCAAGGTAAAGGAAGCGGAACGCTTGGCGGCCATGAATGAAAGCCAGCGATACGAGTATCAATTACAGCAAAGAGAACAGGCTATAGCGCAAAAAGAACAGGAACTAGCAATGGCAGAAAATCGTGCAGTTGCTTCTGGTATTCTTGCGGATGCTGGATTATCAGCCAAGCTTGTAGGCTTAGTTGTATCTGATAATGCTGATGTAATGAATGAAAATATTAAGTTACTGGAAAAGGAATTCAAGGCAAGCGTTAAAGCTGAAGTTGAAAGAAGACTTTCAACAAGCACGCCTAAAAAGAATCTTCCACCAGATCAAGCTATTACAAAAGAAAGTTTCAGTAAGATGAAGCTTTCAGAACAAGCAGAATTATTTAGAACAAATCCAGAACTTTATAACAGTCTGGTAAGAAAGTAATTATTTAACGGAGGTTTAATATTATGGCATTACAGGTTATTCCGAATGAAGTAGTTGAAGCTAAAATTACAGATATTGCTAATTCAGCTTTAGATATGCGTGCGCTCTTCACAGTAGATAATACTTTAGCGCAGAGTGCTGGTATGATTAAGCGTATTTACAAATACACTTACTCTGGCACAGTTGAACAGTTAGCAAAAGGCGCAAAGAATACAGCAGCAGCCAAGGGCGCAGTTACTCTTACAAACACACCTTATACAGTTAAGAGATATCAGCAAACATATGAATACAATGATATGGATGTAATGGAAGATCCTAACATTGTTAATGTTCTTGCTGATGGCGCTGGCAAAACTATGGCTAATCAGATCCGTTCAGAGTATTTTGCAGAGTTAGCTAAAATTTCTAATTCTTTTGATGGCTCTACTTATAACAGCGTTTATGAAGCAGTTGTTGATGCAGTAGCGCAGTTACCAAAAGCAGCGGAAATGGATATTACAGATCTTTTCGTTATTATGGGCGCTGATGCTCGTGCGGCCGTTAGAAAAGATCCGCTCTTTGAAGCAGCTAAGCAGGGCGATATCCTTTATTCTGGCCAGTTTGGATGAGTTGCTGGCATTCCTTGTGTATTCAGTAACTTAGTTCCAGCTAAGACAGTTTATCTCACAGAAAAGGATGCAGTTACTTATTTCGTTAAGAAAGAAGGAACAGTTGAACAGGCTAGAGATATCGAAAGCAAGGATAATACCGTTGTTTATGAGCGTCACGGTTTAGTTGCTCTCACAAACGATACAAGAAGTTCCATTATCACAATTAAGTAATAAAAAATCGGAGGTTTGGATATGACAATTCAAGAACAGTTAGCAGTTCTATATCCAGCCGTTAGCAGTGAAGTGATAGCGCTTGTCTATAACCAGGCGCTATCCTTTGCGCTTGATTATTGCAATCTTTCAGAACTTCCTTCTGGATTAGAAAGCGTTCTTTTTGATATGTGCAAACAGGATATCAATAAGCTATTATCAGAAGGATTTTCTTCAGAAAGCGCTGGTGGTTCTTCCATTAGCTATTCTACTGATTATACAGAAGTAGTTTACAAGCGTTTAAAAAAACATAAGAAGATTAAAACCTTATAGGAGGTAGCGCTTATGTTTTACGGAAGAGCAGAACAATATTTAATAGAAAAACCTATTCTAGTTGAAGATGATTTTAACCATGCCAGAACTACCTATGAAAGTAGGGGAAATGCACAAATCAGCATTGTAATACAAGACAGAACCAACCTTAACGCCAATGATTTGTTACTCTATAAAGCTACAGTGGTAGGCTATACCTTAAATAAAGATATAGAGAAGGATTGGCGCATAGGCGGTAAGTACTTAGTTAGAAGCACGCTACCGCATAAGCTTGGGAAGGTTCTGTATTTAGAGGAAATATCTGATGGCAGATAATAACGAGATTTCTATAAATCTTGGAAAGATTGCTTCTAACCTAAACTCTAACCTTGCTGAATGCATGCAGAAAGCTTGCGCTATAGTGCGCAATGATGCGGTAAAGAACGCTCCGCATAATACTGGCACTCTACAACGTTCTATAGATTTTGAAGTTTCCGATGATGGAACAGAAGGCGTTATATTTTCCAATCTGGATTATGCGCCATATGTGGAAGTTGGTACTGGTGTTTACGCTACCAAAGGCCAAGGAAGGGATACTTCATGGAGATATCCTTATTATGATGGAGGCGGTGAAGGTTGGGCTACTACTACCGGCCAGAAGGCGCAACCATATTTAGAGCCAGCGCTTACGCAGAATACTTCAAAAATTAAAGAATGTTTTGGAGGGTTACTAGAAAATGAAAAACTTTAAACAAATATTAGATGCTATTGAAAGCAAAACAGGTATTCATCCTACTGCTTTTAATAGTTGGGAAATACAAAACCTTCCAGCTATTTCATACACGCTTTACCGCCAATCAGATAATGCGGTTATTGAGAACTGGCGTTTCCAGATCCGCATATGCGCAGATAGCTTGGGCGCAGCCTTGGCAATCGATCAAGAGATAGCAGATTTACTTTGCACTCTTGGAGATGAAGAAAAGTTTGGCAAATTGCGTATTGAAATAAATGGCGGTGGAACGCTGGAAGATGAAAACACAGGCCTACCGCAGATTTTAAGTTATTACGATATACAAGATTATAGTTAGGAGGATCTGAAACTATGAGTGATATTACTTTAGGATCAGGACGCATTTACATTGTTGAATACTCAGGCAATACAATTCCAGAAGATAGCGTAATTGAAACAGCAGCTAATCAGTTTGGATTTACTAAAGGCGGTGCTACTCTTTCTTATGAAACAGAGTTTACTGAAATTTCCGATGATTGCGGAGATGTAAAAGAAAACTTCTTAAGCACTGATACAGCTACTTTCTCTTGCGGTGCTTTCATGGGCAAGCCAGAAGATATTGTTAAGATTTGCCCTACTGCTTCAAGCACAACCGCTAATGGTGTTACTACAGTCAAGATTGGCGGTGTAGGAAACGACAACAATAAGAAGTGATTAGTGCGCTTCAAGCATATCAGCAAGGATTTAAGACTTACTATTGTAGGTAAAAATACAGAAGGCTTTGAGCTTGCTTTCAGTGCTGAAGATGCAGTTACTTTAGAGCCAACCTTTACTTGTTCAGCAATGGATAATAACGGTGTTTTAGCACAAATTAAAGTTGGTGCTTAATTAAACGGGAAGTGCTAATTCAGCACTTCCCTATTTTTTGTTAGGGAGGAAAACATAATGTTAGATTTAAGCAAATTAAATGTGGAATTATATGATATTAAGCTTCTGGATGGAACAGTTCTAGCGCTTAATAGACCTACACAGGCAATGATGGAATATGTAGTTGACATGAAGCATATTGCAGAGGAAGCGGATCAAGCGGAAGTAATTAAGTGCATTACTAAATTGTTTACGATGATCCTAAACCGCAATACTAACGGCAAGAAATTTACCGCAGAAGATATTGAAAATGATTATGATTATTCAATTATTACTTATGTAGTTCAAGATTATTTCACATTCTGAAATAAAGAAATTGTAGAAAAAATAGCTTTCCAACAAAACCAGTAGTTAGTGAAGGGAATAAGGATAGCAATAATCCTTATTTTTCTACTGGTTTATATTCTTACAGTCTGGTTTGGGAGAAGTTCGGTATCTCCATAGCTGATGCTATGGAACTGGATACTCTAACTTTTAACATGCTGTTTAGGGATGCGCTTTGTTTGAAGCTTCAAGAAACAGAAGGCGGTCAAAATTATCTTAGGGATTGCTGGCGCTTCCAGCAAACAGAACCAGATATGGAAGCTATACGAAAGTTTAATAACCCTTCATTGGAGGTAAAGTAAATGTTAGATATAGGAACTTTACGAGGAAAAATAGAAATTGAAGGCGCAGATGAAGCGGTTAAGGGAATGAAGGATACAGCCAAGGAAGCTGATACTTTAAAAAGCAAGCTTGGCGCAGGATTGGCGAAAGCTGGCGGTGCTACCCTTAAAGGCCTAGGCGCTTTAGCTAAAGCTTCAGCAGTAGCGGTTGGCGCAGCAGCCAGCGCAGCAGCAGCAGGAATGGCGGCTATGGCTAAAGCTTCAGTAGAAGCTTACTCTTCTACAGAACAGCTTAAAGGCGGTATGCAAACGCTTTTTGGCGATGCTTCAGCTACCGTTATTGATAATGCAAATAAAGCTTTTGCTACTACTGGTTTAAGCGCTAATCAGTACATGGAAAATGTTAGTAACTTTTCCGCTTCACTTATTTCTTCAGTTGGAGGAGATACAGAGAAAGCAGCACAAGTAGCTGATATGGCTATTCAAGATATGTCTGATAATGCCAGTATCTTTGGCACTGATATGGAAAGTGTGCAAAGTGCCTATCAGAATTTTGCCAAAGGTAACTTCCAGCTTCTGGATAATTTAAAGCTTGGATACGGAGGAAGCCGTGAAGAAATGGAACGTTTACTTGCTGATGCTGGTAAGCTTACTGGTGTTAAATATGATATCAATAATTTAAACGATGTATACCAAGCTATCCATGCTATCCAAAAGGAACAAGGCATTGCTGGAAATGCGGCCAATGAAGCAAGCAGAACCATACAAGGTTCTCTTAGCGCTACTAAAGCAGCATGAGAAAATCTCATGGCTGGCATGGCAGATCCAGATGCAGATTTTGACAGCTTGTTCGATGGCTTAATTGATAGCGCAATGAATGTAGTTAATAACATGGCGCCAGTGCTTGATAGAATTGTTAATTCTCTTAGCATACTAGCGCCTAAGATTTCACAGAAAATTACAGAGTTATTACCAGTCCTTTTACCAATTATTACTAACCTAATTACCGCCATTGCAGCGCAGTTACCTACGCTGATTAATACACTTTTAACGGCAATACAAGCAATTCTTCCTACCATCATACAAACGCTAGTAGCGCTTTTACCTACATTAGTAACAAGCTTAGTAACTACATTAGTTACGTTAGCGCCAATGCTGGTAGATGGATTTGTGCAGTTGCTTAGTGCATTAGTTCAAGCAATACCTGTAGTAGTGCCAATCATTGTAGCAGCGTTACCAGATTTAATTATGTCATTGGTTAATGGAATCATTGCAAGTATTCCTTTGATCCTTGAGGCAGGTGTAAATCTGTTAAAGGGTCTTCTGGATGGAATCGTGCAAGCATGGCCAGAGATACAAGCATGGTTTGGAGATTTAGGAAGTAAAGCTTTAGAAGCACTTGGAGATATCGGAAACTGCTTATTAGATGCTGGTAAAAGTATTATTGATGGCTTATGAAAAGGCATGAAAAGTATTTGAGATAATGTAACAGGTTGGGTATCTGGTTTAGGTAAATGGATTGCAGACCATAAAGGACCAGAAGAATATGATAAGCAATTGCTTGTTAAGAACGGCCAATGGATTATGCAAGGTTTACAGCATGGATTAGAAAGCTCTATTCCTTCATTGCGCAAAACCTTAACAGGAATTTCTGGCGTGATTAGCGGAACTAATTTTAATGCCAATGCGCAATTAGCCTATGCTACTGCTTCTGGATCTGGTGCTTATGGTTTCGGCCAAGCAGCGCCTAAGAGCCAAACAGTAAACGTTTATATAAACGGAACTAGAATCAATGATGATCCAGCTATTGAAGCTAAATTTACAGAGTTAATGTATATGTTAGCTAGAAAGGGGAACATGTAATATGGCAAAAGTAATACCTACAACAAGTACTTTAAATACTAAACTGCCTGTTATGCAGAAAATCGCTTTTTGTTCTTCTGCTGGTAAAGATATGGCTACAGGTATTTATGCTGGTTCTAATGGTGTTTTCTCTTGCAAGGTTGGCTTTAAGCAGACTAAAAAGAGTTACCCTTTCCAGATCCAGTATAGACAACGTAGCAGATACACAGATGCTAATGCCAAGGTAGTTGGCGCAGCTTATAACGATTGATCCGATTGGAAAGCAGTTAGCGCCATAGATGGTATTGTTCCAGCAGATGGAACAGAAACAGATTATCCCGTAGATGATTGGATGGCGGCTAACCAAGGCATTAATAAAAAGGCTACTTATGTAACATGCTTTTCTTTTGAGAATTACTTAATTCCAGAAGATTATGATGCTAGAGAATTTCAATTTAGAATCAGAACCTTTAACAAGAGTAAAGCCAAGCACGGCAATTGAGCCAGTGCTACCTTAACTGTTTTTAAGCGTGCGGTTTTGGCTGATGAAACGCCAATTACCAGAACAGATGGCGGTGTAGTAATTAAGTTCAATTATATTTGAGATAAACCATGCAGTATTTACGTTAATAGCGTAATGGATGCGCAAGGTAGAGAATTATTAAAGAAGGCTTTGAATTTACCTGTAGAGTTTGCGGATCTGGATGCGCAGAGCATTCCAGCAGCCAGAACAGGTTATGCAAGCGGAAAGATAGAGCTACCAGTAGGAAGCTTGAAGCGCAGAGTAGAACAAGGTGAAAATCTTACTTCAGATATTCAGTTTGTTACTATTGATGGCGCTCCTACTTCTTTCACTCTTGGCGCAGTTCAAGAACCATACCGTGATATTAAACTAAGCATGACTTACAGCTTTGATAGCGGTTTGGGTATCGTAAAAGCTGATGTAGTAAATGTGGATGCAGTGCCTATTGTTTCACTAGGTGCTAATGTTACATATGTTTATCACGGTAAGGTTTATTCCATACCGCCAGTAGCAGAAGAAATTAATTTCTTAGGAACTTCCAGCTTCTACTTCTATGCGCCTATTGGTATACCGTTTGATATACACGCCAGCGCAGAAGATGCGAATGCGCTAAAAGATAATACAGATATTCTTAATGCGCTAGTAAGCGCAAGCGGTTGGAGATTAAACAAGGAAGATGATGTAACTTATGGTGCTATTGCTTGGGGTAACGTTTCAATTGATATTTCAAGCACGCCAATATTTGAAACTTCTATTCCTTATGGAAGAAGTAAGAACGTTATTTTCTATGGTGAAGGAACAGAAACAGCCTTAACTTTTAAAGCTACCATTGTTGATAGAGATAATTGTTATGGCGGTGCGCTTGCAAGAAAAATTACTTGGGATGATATGCGCACTAAACAAGGAGTTTTCTATCTTAGATCCAGCAGAGGTGATTTATACAAGGTTGGAATGCGTAGTGTAAATATCACAAGAGAAGCAAAAGATTTATACACAATTAGTGTTGATTTAGTGGAGGTAGCGTAATGGTTTGGAGTTGAAATAGATCCGGCCGTATAGATACCTTTGAATTTGAGAAAGTAGATAATCAGAATATCAATATTAGTTTAGGAAAGTTAGAGTGCCTTGTTACTGGAGGTACTCTAACCTATTCCTATTTTTCAGATTTAAAGGTTAGTGGCCAGCTAAATGTTATTAATGCGCCAGCAAACATGGCAGAAGAAAGTTATTTAATTAGGATCTGATACGTTCCTAAATTAGATGGAGAGATAAAGAGAATTGAGCTAGGCACTTTCTACTTTAGCGCCAATCTACATTATGAAAACGGCCAGTATAGCGGTACTCTTGATTTACGTTCTCTTTTGGCCAGACATGTAGACGATGCTACCATACAAAAATGAACCTTAGGAAAAAATACTAAGGCTTCAGATGGTTATTTAACAGTATTTAAAAGCTTAGGCGGTTGGCCTGTTATTGATGGCGTTAGGGATGTAAAGCTAGATAAAGCTATTGTTTTTAAGGCTGGCGTTAAACCTATGGAAATACTACAGTATTGCGCCGATCTGGTAGGAGGGGAAATAACCGTTTCCTCACATGGTGAAACCGTATTGCGTAATTACCGCACGCCAGCAGAGAAGGCAAAAGATGTACTAGCTAAGATTTACGCTGATGAAAACTCAGTTGTTTCTTCTGGCTTTGATATCTCCAATAGCTGAAGTGAGATACCTAATCGTGTAGTAATGGAACAAAACGGCACTTTAGGCATTGCTACATTAGCGCCAGAAGAGCCTAGAAGCTTTGAAAACATTGGGAAGTATATTACTCAATATGAAAGTGCTTCTAACGTTAAATCACCTGTTAAGGCCAATTTACAGAAGCTTGCGGCGCAGACCTTACAGCAGCTTAACAGCAATACTGTTTATTATGAATTTACAACCTATTTTCAGCCTATAGATATTGGCCAAGTAATAGAGTTTAAATATGATGATACAAGCGTTACTGGCTTAGTATCCGATATAGATTTAACATTGGCAGTTGGCTTGCCTATGAGAGTTAAGATTAGGAGGGTTTAACGAATGCCTACATTAAGTGAATTGAGTATTCCGCTTTTTAAAAATGCGGAAGGTAAAACCAATGCGGAAACGATAATTTTTTATGGAACAGCTTTACAAGATAGCGCCAATGGTGAAGTGCTTATTCAGCTGGATCAGGCCATTTATCCGCTTGGAGAAAATGAAGATGATTTAAAAGTTAACGTAAAGATTAATGATGATGTAGCAAACATTGAAGAAGATGCTGATGCTTCAACTGATTTAGTCTACTATGAGGAGGCGTAAGGTATGCCAGATTATGGAATTATTAAAGAAGTCTTTCCTTCTGAAGAAGATGTAATTAATGAAGAACAGGAAACTAACATAATTGAAGAACCAGAAGATGATCCAAGCATTCCTACCGCAGATGCAGATGCTGGTGAAGGTGGATCTGGCCTTCCTGTTCAGATGGATCTGGTAGGCCGTATTGAACCAGATACAGACGATATAATTTGACCAGAAGAAGAAATTGAATTAGCAGAGCCAGCAGTAGAAGAAGTTGAAGAAGATACAGAGCCAGTAGTAGCTAATCAAGCAGTTCTTCCTACCCTTGGCGCAGTTGCGCAAGGGGATAGATGCGTTATTGCGCTGATAAATGGGGAAGCTACTGTAATTGGCACGGTAGGTTCTGGAGATGCGCAGAATGCTAGGATTAGTGCCGTAGAACAGGTAGCTGGAGATACTAACCAATATTTCTGGCATAGCAGCACAGGCACAGATACTGGTGCGCACATTACGGAAATCCCGCAAGAACAATTTTTAACTAACCCTTCTGGAGGTAATACCATTATCCGCAGCAATGGTATGGCCGTAAGAGATGGACTAACAGAGTTAGCACGCTTTACTTCTACTGGCGTTCAGATTGGTAAAGATGCGCAATCAAGAATTGTTCAAGATTATCATTCATTCCAGCAGATAGATAAGAACGGAAATACTTATGTTTGATTTTCTGATTTAAGAGATGAAAACGGACATGCGCAAGTTTTAGATAATTGGGTTGGAAATGGTAGTATTACATGATATCCATTTTCAACTTTAAAAACAACAAACACTGATTATCCGTATAGCGTAACAGTTGACGGTGTAGAAAAAACAGAAGGAACAGATTATACAATTGGAGTTTCTGGTTTAACTTTCAATACTGCGCCAGTGAATGGGGCGGTAGTTTCTTGCACTTACTACACAAATAGTGCAGAAGCAAAAGCTTATACACTTGGAACAAGAAAAGCTAATAGTAAATCTGGATTATATAGTTATGTTTTAGGCCAAGATGGGGTCGCTTCCGCAAAAGGCGCAATAGCAACGGGATATAAAACAGAAGCTACTTCAATAAATGCACATGCAGAAGGAAGAGAAAGTAAAGCTACTGGAAACTTTAGCCATGCGGAAGGACTTGACACAGAAGCTACTGGAAATGCATCTCATGCGGAAGGAAGCCAATGTAAAGCTACAGGGCATCCTTCACATGCTGAAGGATCTTCATGTATTGCTTCCGGTAGTGGTTCACATGCAGAAGGCCTTGGATGTATTGCTTCTAATGAAGCTTCACATGCAGAGGGCGCTCTTTGTACAGCATCTGGCGCAGAATCTCATGCGCAAGGTTATGGGTCTGAAGCTAGAGGAACACGCTCGTTAGCACACGGCCTTTATGTTTTCGCAAGCGGTACTAACCAAACAGCTATTGGTAAATATAATATTGCAGATACTGTAAATGCTTTAATCATTGGTAATGGTTCAAATAGCAATGCAAGAAGTAATGCGTTAACCGTAGATTGGAACGGAAACGTAACATGCGGCCTTATTAATGGAGTAGATATTTCTGCTGGTGGTAGTGATGCTGGTATCAGAATTTTCACAGGAACAAGTGAAAACAAAATCACTACGGCCGGTATCAATGAATTAGTAAAAGGCGCTACTGTAGAAGTGCCAAAAGGAAAATATATAATTATTGGCCGTTGGGATTTTGGTACAGCAACCGCAACAGGAAGTACTAATAAATCAGTGCGCATTTATAACGACAATACGGAAACAGAACTGGCGCAAGAAAGATATTATGCTGGTGCTTATAATGCAAGCATGAACAATGTTTCATGCATAGTAGAAGTAAGCGAAACTACTACTTTTAGTGTTAGGGGTTCATCCAGTAGAAAAACTGAAGATAATGCTAGTAATACTATTACCGCAGTTAAGCTTGCTGGCGGTGGTAATGCTATTGAATACCTAGAGGGAACAGGTATAGATATTACAAGCGATAGAATTAGCGTAGATAATAGAGTAGTTCCATTTAAAACTGATTTAGCTAGAGTTGCTACTTCTGGCTCTTATACTGATTTAATAGGGAGACCTACTATTCCAGTAGTTCCTACAAATGTTAGTTCATTTACAAACGATGCTGGCTACCTATCAACTATTCCTTCTGAATACATAACAGATACAGAACTAGCTACAGCGATTGCGGGCAAAGCCAATAGCGCAGATTTAGCTACCGTAGCTACTAGCGGTGCTTATGCTGATTTAACAGGGAAGCCTACTATTCCTACAGTTCCAACAAAAATATCAGCATTTACTAATGACGCTGGTTATTTAACTTCTTATACAGAATCAGATCCAGTATTTAGCGCAAGTGCGGCTAGCGGTATTTCTTCCGCAGATATTACTAATTGAAATTCTAAGCAAGATACGCTTACTGCCGGAGATAATATAACTATCTCAAACGGTACTATCAGCGCTAAAGACACTACCTATACTGCTGGTTCTCATATCAATATCAGTGCTACTAAACAGATTAGCGCTAATTACTCCAATGCTACTACTACAAGCGCTGGCCTTATGAGTGCTACTGATAAAGATTATTTAGATGAAATTAGCACTACTAACGGTTATTATTCTCAAATAAATTGAAATGACCATGCCGATGGATATTCTTATGTAAATACTAAAAAACATTCTGGTACAGGTAGTACTATTTCTACACTGTTTTATGTTTATCCAGATATTGACAGTACTAAAACTTCTAATAGATACGTTCCATCCATGAAGGCCGTTAGCGATGCGCTTGATGCTAAACAGAATACCTTAACTGCTGGAAGTAATATAACTATCTCTAACGGCACTATAAGCGCTACAGACACTACTTATTCTGCTGGAACAGGATTAGCTTTGAGCGCCAATCAATTCAGCATTGATAATTCAGTAGTTGCGCTAAAAACAGATTTAGCAAGTAAACAAGATACCTTAACTGCTGGATCTGGTATTAGCATAGTTAATGGCGTTATTTCTCTTGATTTATCAACCGCAGAAAGTGAGAGTTTCTAATTATGAGCAGCTTAATTATACAAAGTGAAACGCTGGATGATATCGCTACAGCGATTAGATCCAAGACAGGTAAATCTGCTAGCATGACTCCGCTAGAAATGCCAGCAGAGATAAGAAGTATTAGCGGTGGTGGAGGTGGAGGATATACTGAAACCCTATTATGGGAAAACTCGAATCCTAATACAAATTTCAATGCAGGAACAAAAACATTCCTTACTCCGATTTCGTCAAATCTTGTTCCGTTATATGACAAGTTAAAAATTATATATAAACGTACAAGCACAGGCACGGCGATTTATGAAGTAACCTTTGTATTGCCTGCATCGTTTGATAATTTTCGTAAAGACGGGAATAAAGCGGCTTTTGCATATGGATTTGAAGCATCTGAGTATTATTCATGCAGATATATTCAGATAGTAAGTGATACACAATTCTACGTTTCTACTGGTTACAGAAGTAACACAAGCGCTGGCATATCAACACACAATGTAATTACACATATTTACGGTATTAAATAAAGCTTAAGGCTTCCTTATGGGAAGCCTTTTTTATTTTTTTTCGGGGAAATGTTCTACAAACCGTTCTACACATCGCTAAAACCGCATAACCATGCGGAAATAAAAGATACCGGCAGTATGATGGATATAGACAAAACCGCCGAAAATACCCATAAAAAGTGCATATTTTCGCTAAATCTGCACATATTGAGTGCATTATTCATCTGGATTTGTTCTACGCTTTGTTCTACACTTAAGGCGTGAGGTGAAGAACATGAAATACAGTAACTTAAACATAATTGAGTTGAAGAACAGAAAGAATAAATGGCAGGCCGTATGTGATTATAAGGACAGTGACGGCAAGAGAAAACTGAAGCGTAAAACAATTCCTACTGATTCCAAAAGGGAAGCTAAGAAGTTGGCTGAAGAATGGTTTAATGATATAAATAACCAAGCTGAACAAGAAGCAGTTCCAGAAGAAGAAACAGTGGCGGAAGTAATTAGTAAGTATTTAGAAAATCAAAGAGATAAACATTTAATAGAAGATAGCACATACTTTAAGCAGAGTAAGCAAGTAAAAAGCTATATCCAAGGTAGTTATATTGGTTCTCTTGGCTTCTATTCATTAGAAAGAACAGATATAGAAAGATGGATAACAGAACTGTTTAACAAATCTTTAAGTCCTTCTACTATTCACCATGTGTTTTCAATAGCTAGTAAGGTATATGCGGATTATGTTAAGTCTGACCGCATTCAGAAGAACCCTTTTGATGCGGTAAAGAAACCTTCTTCAAGAGTAAGAAAAACTTATCTTACTGATGCACAGATGACTGATTATTTAGCAGCAGTCTGGCTGGAGTTTGATAATGATAAAAACAGGCATTATTTAATTGCTTGCCTTCTTCTGTATTATTGCGGTATGCGGCAAGGGGAAGTATGCGCAATAAGGAATAGAAATATAGACTTTGAAAAATGGATGATAAATATTGATTCTTCTAACGCTTTAAGAGAGGGAGGACAGTATCTTAAAGATCCAAAAAACAAATCTTCAATACGTTCATTCCCTGTTCCAGACCAGTTAAGAGATTTACTCTTGCAGAGATATGAAGAAACAGAAGAAGATCCAAGCAGTTTTATTTGCAGTAAAGATGGCAAAAAACCATTAAATCTTTGGACATTCCAGAAGAAGTTCAAAAAATTAGTAAACGATTATGATTTAAAAGATGCTTATGGGAAAAGCATAACAATGCATGGATTAAGACATTCTCTTGGTTATGCTGGAGTGCGGTCTGGTATGGATATAGCAGCGTTAAGTAGAATCATGGGGCATTCACGGCAAAGCACAACCTTAAATGTTTATTCAGATACTTCTCCAGATGCGGTTAAAGTAGGTATGGAGAAGTTAAGTAGCTTCTTTAAAAAGCGGGATTTAGACGAATAGGCCATGATTTTTAGAAGGTATGGGAAAAACTCTATACCTTCTTTTTTTATTTCTGTATTGCTTATTCTGGCTTACTACAGCTAAAATAAATTTTAGAAAGTGGAGGAAAAAATAATATGGAATTTCCCGAAAAGATGGCACAGATTAAGCTTGAACACATTATGCAGCATGCGCAGGAGAATGGAAACGTTAAATGGTTGAAGCGCAGAGCTTCCGCTATACAGGAAAAGGAAACCAATCCTATGAAGGCATTCTTCCAGCTTAGAAAAGCTTATCTGAAAGAGTTCGTGCCGGAGATGCTGGCGAAGAAGAAGACAGCTAAAAAGGGCAAGAGCATGTTTGATAAGATCGCAGAAATGGAAGAAGAGTAAAAAAATTTTTTCTAAAACTTTGGGTAAGATTAGTAAATCTTACCCTTTTTATTTTTATAGATAGTGTAAGGAAAGAGTTCCTTATAAATTTGCTCTAAGAAAAAAATTTTGGTAAAAAATTATTGGGATTAGGGCAGAAAGATTTAATTTATTCACAGTGGTTTTCATTTATATATGAAGGAAGAGGTTCAGCCATTACTCTTTCTCAGAATTTTAATTTCTCTATTATTCTTAAATTATCTTTTTGGATATAGGCGTTAAGAGTTATGCTCCTTTCACTTAGCGCCTTCCATTTTTTTAAGAATAATGACAGTCATAAGGAGGTCAAAAATGGATAAGACAGAGAAAATAACTTTTAGAGTTAGTGAAGAACTAAAAAAGAAAATTGCCAATAGGGCAATGCAGTTAGATATGAATTTAGCGGAATATATCCGCTACTTAGTGCAGAAGGATCTGGAGGTAAAATAAAATGCTAAAGACTTATTTAAGAATGATACAGAATGAAATGGATCTTCAAGGGAAGCCTGATCCAGAAGTGGAAAGAGAAATTCTTTTAAAGTATTTTGATGGTTATGTGTTTGAAGATGAAGAAGAGAGTATTAAATTCTTCATTGCATGAGGAGTATTAGAGCAGCCATTACTTACAGCTAATCCAATCTTAGCCAATTGCGCAAACGCATTAGGAGAAAAATATAATTTGAATATCAGCATGGATGGCTTAGTTTTATCCGTTAAGGATAGAGGAAACCTTTACTCTTGGAATGAAAAAGATGGCTGGCATGAAGGTTATGATCCGTTTATGGGAGATATCAATAAATGCTATGGCGCTAACCAAGAGGAAGCCATTAAGAGTTTGTTCGTTAAGGATGTGCGCCATGATTGGCCTTTGCGCAAATCAGATAAAGTTGGATTAATTACAGAAAGTTGCGGTTACGGAAAAACGCATTGGGTAGAACATGAGTTAGTAAATGAACTTAATGAAGCTTCTTTCTTCTGGAATGATTTAGCAGTTAATACAAGGCATTACCGCAAACAAGACATCCTTTTTATCAGTACCAGAAGAAGCATTAAGGATCAGCAAGTGCGTTATGGAGAAGTAGAAGATGCGGTAGAAGAAGATTTTACAGAAGAAGGCGCTAATCCGATTTATGACGATAGACAGGATAAAGTTAGAATCATTACTACTGCTAAGCTTGGAGCGCTTTATTTAAAAGGCAGAGTTGAAAAAATGTTTCCAGTAGTGGTAATAGATGAACTTCACAGCCTATTCTTAGATACCATGTTTTCGGAAGAAAGCTATGCGGCCATAGAATGCATTAAGCACTTCTGGAAAGATACAGTGAAGATTGGCTTAACAGCCACACCAGAGCTTCTGGTGAAGTACATAGATCCAGAAGGGGAAATGTTTTATGCGCTAGATGATAATGATTTACTTCCAAAATATAATTCAGAACAATTTGTGTATTGCAATTATACCTATCTCAAAAGCAGTTTAAAGCTTGTTAAACCAACGGAAGATTATAAGGTTGTAGTTTATTGCGCCAGCGCCAAAAACGCCATAGCGCTAGCGGAGAAGTACGAAAACGCAGCCTTTTTAATTTCAAAATATAACAGGGATGCGGAAGCGGTAGAAAAGCAAAAACCGCTTTATGATTTCATTATCAAGAACGCCAAGCTTCCAGAAGGAATAAATCTTCTGTTCATGACCAGCGCTTACAGAGAAGGCGTAGAGTTAAAGGATGAAGCGGTTAAAGCCATTATCATAGATGCTTCAGATGAAATTACTATCAGCCAGTTTATAGGCCGTATAAGAGCCAATCTGGATAAGGTAATAGTAAATACCAATCAGAATCAGTTGGATCGGATAAACAAGGTTATAGCGGATTATGAAGCCATTAAAAATTATAAAGAAACTGAAATGGCTGAATTATACGGTATCCAGAAGGAAAAGGCAGAAAAGCAAGAGAATGTAACGCTTCAGATCCAAAAGATAGATGGAAGATATGAACTAAACAAATATCTGATACCAGTTCAGAAGTATTTAATAGATTGCTACACGCAAGCCAATAACAGAGGTAACAACCAGATAGTGCGCATTGGGAATAGAGAATTATCCAGCAGTAAGGATTGGTTCAATAGATATCTTGGAGATTATAGTAAAACTCCAATCCGCAATGCGGTTGGTAGCGATGATGTAGCAAAGGAAGCAGCCAATTGGGAAGCGGTGGAAGAATACCTTGGGCGCAGATTATCCAAGAGTGATAAAGATGCGCTGGCGCAAGCTATTGGCCTGAAGGATACCAAGACCAATAGATTAGTAAAGTGGACAACGTTAAAAAAGGAATTGGCGGCCAGAGGATACAAAATTCAAGATAAAAGCACTGGCACGGTAAGATATACAATTCTGACAAAAATGTAGAAATACATTGTTATAAAGTCTACATTTTTGTCAGTTCAATTTGTCAGTTAGATTTGTTACAAAATTGGAGATTTTAGTGCGGGAGGATAGATAGCATGCGGAACGATGGTAGAGAATTTGAGAGGTATTGCAAGTGATTTAAGGATCTTGATACCTTAGTGCGCAAGAGCGCAGTTACTTCTTCTTCTGGCGGTGCGAATAGCGCAGCTATGAGCAACGAGTGAGAAGATTTTTTTGATAAGATGGAGGGAAAAGAAAATGGAAAATAAAGAATTAATAGCAGAGATGGAAGTAGAGCTTCAAAAGCTTTGGGCGCAGATGGATGCGGAAACTAGAGCAAGGGTTATTGCTTGAGAATTGGCCGAAGAGGAATAATCTTACGCTTTTGGAATTGATGAATAGTGAAGGAACGTTCCTTTCCTTCCTATTCAAAAAGGGGAAGGCCTTAGTGCCTTCCCTAATTATTTTTAAAAAAGAGATGGAGGTGCAGTTTATGTCAAGCACGCCTAAAGGGAAAGTGTTAGAAAATAAATGCTTTGAGGTTGCTTATAATTTTGTAAATCTTACTGGCGGTAATAAGAAGCAAGCGCTTATGCGGTATTTGCTGGATCATCCAGATGAAGAAATGCCAAAGTTTTTAAATCAAGCGGCCTACAAATTTTTCGATAATAATCCTATGGTATGAACTTATATCGAAAAGTTTAGAGAAGAGAACAGAAAAGCTAACGACAAAATCAGAGATGAAAATATAGCAATGCTGAAGCAGATAGCAGCTGATCCGTTCGCTTCCAATAGGGATAGAATAGCGGCAATGAAGGAACTAAGCCAGATATGCGGATTAAATGAACCTACTAAGCTTGAATTGCGCCAAGAAGTTATAGAAATAGGTTTTGATGATGAAGATAGTTTTAAATAAGAGATTATTTAATGAAGCGTATCTTCCAGATGTATATGATTATTCCAAAAGAATACAGCTATTCTATGGCGCAGCAGGATCAGGCAAGAGCCATTACATTGCGCAGAAGCTAGTACTGAAGGCGCTTAAAGACCAGCGGCGCATTCTGGTATTAAGAAAAACAGGTAGAACTGTTAAGAACTCAGTATTCCAGATCCTTCTGGATACTTTAACGGATTGAAAGATAATAGATAAGTGCAAGATAAACCGCACAGACTATTCTTTATTATTACCTAATGGTAGCGCATTCCTATGCGGTGGTGTTGATGATCCTAACAAGCTGAAAAGTATTGTAGGCATTACTGATGCATGGCTGGAAGAAGCTACAGAGTTTACGCTAGATGATTTTACGCAGATTAGCTTACGTATAAGGAATCCGCAAGTAAAGAACCAGCAGATATATCTTTCACTAAACCCAGTATCAAAAGCCAATTGAGTTTTTTTACAGTTCTTTGCGCCTGAAGCAGATAGCAAGCTTTTAGCGCAGACTAAGATTATTAAAACAACCTATCATGATAATAGGTTCTTACCGCAAGAATATATTGATAATCTTCTGATGCTGAAGGATACAAACCCTTCTTACTACAAGATTTATGCAGAAGGTGAATGAGGAAGCTTAAGCAAGCTGGTGTTTGATAATTGGAAAGTAGAGCCAGTAGATATAACGCAGATAGATGGAGAACTTTTAATTGGTTTAGATTTTGGTTTTATCGCAGATCCTACGGCCTTAATTGCTTCTCTTCTGGATGAAGAGAACAAGAAGATTTATATATTCCAAGAGTTATTCCAGAAGGGTTTACTGAATGACCAGATAGCGCAGCTTATAACCGGCATGGGGTTTGCTAAAAGTACTATCGTAGCTGATAGCGCAGAGCAAAAGAGTATTGAAGAGATAAAGCGCCTTGGCATTAGGCGTATCAAGCCAGCAGTAAAAGGCGCTGGTTCTATCTTGCAAGGTATCCAGAAGCTAAAACAGTATCAGATAATTGTAGATCCGTCATGCGAAAACATTATTAATGAGTTCCAGAACTATACATGGAAGAGGGATAAATCCAGTGGTGAATATATCAATGAGCCAGAGGATAAATATAATCATGGAATCGATGCGCTTAGATATTCCCTTCAATGCGCAGAACAGAAGGCAAGATTAAAAACTTTACCTTCTGATATTTTTTAGGAGGTTAAGATGAAGAAAGTTTTTATAGATAGAGAAGATGAACTTAATACTTCCAGATTAAAGAAGATTATTCAGTTTCATCAGCAATACATACTTCCAGAGTTGAAGTTTAATAAAGGCTACTATGATGGTACTGGCCAGCAGATTATGAACCGTGTGCTATCGGATCCAACCAAGCCTAATAATAAAATCGTTAAGAACTACTGTAAAAGTATTGTAGAAAACTTCAGAGGTTATATTAGCGCCAAGCCTATCAGCTATACGGCCTTGGGCGCAGATCAAGATATTACTACTCTTATGGAAGTTCTAAATAATAACGATTATCAGAATTCAGATAGCGAATGATTAAAGAATGCGCTGATTTATGGTTATGCTCCGCAGCTTTGTTACGTTAATGAGCGCAACGAGTACCGCTTTAAGAACATAAACCCAGAACAGGTTATTCCAGTCTATAGCGCAGACTTAGATGAAGAATTACTTTACGTGATTTATTATTATCCAATTGTTAATTGGGATACTCCGCAGTATGAATATAACTATTCCATTAATGTTTATGATGCGGAGAACGTTTATCACTTTGTATCAGATCCAGCCTTTGGTTCTATGCTTCCTTCTGGAGAACCAGAAGCACATTACTTTCATGAAGTGCCGTTTAGTATCTTCTATCTTACGGATGATGCGGAAAGTATTTTTAAATGCGTTATAGGGTTACAGGATGCGTATAACAAAATGCTTTCAGATAGCGTTAACGATTGGGAAAGCTTTGTGGATGCATACATGGTTTTAACAAACATGACAGCTACTAAAGAAGATATAGCAGAGATGAAACAGAACAGGGTAATTGTTCTTGATGATGATGCTACTGTTTCTTATTTAACTAAGAGTTCTTCAGATACTATTGT
>OCTX012259123.1_pt1 | contig 21260 bp, 11 predicted proteins | sample 1539691 | NCBI WGS metagenome assembly OCTX01 (sample SAMN02144231, study PRJEB22623) | gut metagenome | biome: sheep rumen | host: Ovis aries | place: New Zealand
GCGATCTCGCCGTACTGGGCCCCGATATGGGGAGTGGGTGTATTCGTCATAATCGTAAAGTGTTTAGTAATGATGATTTGGATTATCGATGACAAAGATAATGAATTTTCCTGAATAAAGGAAACTTTTCCTTTATATTTTCTGTGATGCCGCTTGTGTTTCAAAAAAAATAGTTATCTTTGCCGCCGACATGCTGATCACGGTTGTGGCTTTGCTCGCCTATGCGCTGATCGTCTTTCTCGGAATGGAATACCTGTGGGAAGGGATTCACGAGATAGCTCTGCCGCTCACCCTCGCAGGTGTGGCGGTCTTAGCTTTATGTGTATATGTGATGTGCAAGAGTAAGGCATCCCGAAACAAACGACAGGGTCTGCCCCGTGAGATCATCGCCATCGTCATCGCCGTTGTTATCCTGTATCTGGGAAGGACTCCTTTCTCGCAGTTCTTCTACGTATATGATCATCAGGAGGAACTGAAACAAGGTATGCAGGAAACAGCAGAGAGCGTAGCACAAATCGACTCACTCTATCAGCACTATGCCCAGCAGCGCTTGCGTAACTACCGGAAAGAGCTGAAGCGTAAACGAGTGAGTAACACGAAGACAAAAGCGTTGGAGAAGAGTCTGCGGCGGCGACTGCTTCCTACCAGGCTCGACACCATCCGTGTTCAGCGCCAGCAATGGCTGTCATCACTTGGTGAAACACATGTGTGGAGCCTTTCCACTCCCAGGAGCATCCACTATCTGCTAAGTGCCAGTGAACAATGGACTGAGCAGTATCAGCAGGTATCATCCATGATCTACCAGGGGGAGAAGGCGGAGGCGTTCAATAGTGACGGCATGATCGGGGTGACGGCAGATCAATTGGTGCCATTCCTGACCCCCCAACCTACCGACAGCCGGAGTCTGTTGGTGATGGTGATATGTTGCGTCCTGATTTTGACAACCTATTTTCATATACGCAGACCGAAAAGCAGATACGACAGCGGTCACAGATGACATGAGAGACAGACGATTATTAGATATCACATTCAGTCCTCAGTCCTATACTGTATCCCAGATACAGGAGATGGTGAGAGAAGGCACGATTACCGTTCACGGTATAGAAGACGTGTTCGGGAAGGATCGTGTGGATGAACTCTTGCGCCTGTCACCAGAAACTCCCCTGCCCCACGGCTGCTGGAATGAAGGACCGTCAGATGCCACACAAATCATCTTCTGGGGAGTACGTGGTTCGGGAAAGACAATGGCCATCGCCTCCCTGCTTGCATTAGACGGGATGAAGCCCGACAAGACGTTCCCAGCGGCTTTACTGTCGCGCTTCGAGCGCCTTCGGTCACTCTTTGTCCCATCAGACAAGCCCCAACTAATCCCCGAAGATGAAGGAAGCGGGAACAGCGTTGAGAGTTACCCCGTAGTTTACCAAAGACATTTCTGGAATCAAAAATATCCGATATTGCTGACGGAGGTGAGTATTCCCGCAACGGAGCCCCTCCACACGATGGTGCAGGAAGATCACGACCTTGTTCATCTTTTCTGTATCGACTGCCGACAGGATATCCACCAGCAAGCTGACAGACTGATTGAGGTGATCTCCTGGCTTGAAAGAGAAGGACATTTATCCCATACCGCCGGCATCTACCTTCTCGTGACAAAGACCGATCTGATGAATGCACCAGAGGAATATCGCGAGAATACCGCACAAACGTTGGTCATCAGCAGTCTGCCTACCCTCTGGCACAAAGTTCAGGAACTGTGCAAGACCCAGTTTATCTACAACGGTCTTCCCGTCGGGTATAGTGTGGGAACATTCGTGTTACAAGACTATGCTTGTCTCCAGACCACCTTTGCCAAACAAGTGTTCAAGGAAGCACTGCTTCCCAAGTGCCAACCGCGACGAACCATCCTGGGGAAACTGATTGGGAAAGGAAAGAAAGGATATGCCTTCCTGCTGGCAATACTCGTGATCATTACAGCAGGTTATGGAGCATACAAAGCACTGGATGCGCTGAACAAACCACCTCAGGAGGAGCTGACGGTCTTCGACTACCGTTCTGACTTCATGAAAGAGACGACAGCCATGAACGAAGAGTCCTTTGACGAGGCTTGTAAGACCTACCGCCGACTGTCCAACGACCTACAACAGGAAAGCAGTATCCGTACTACCACCGGAGAGCCTGTACTGACAGATGATGAGCGCCGCTCGTGCGATTCCAGTCTGGTGAACACGTTTGCCCAAGTTATTGGACGCTACGGACGACAGCTGTTCTCCTCCATTGCATGGAGCCGGGATGAATCGAAATTGAAGGAATTGCGCCGACATGTGGAGTCACTGACCGAAAAACCGCAGTTGAAGGAAAAAACCATCAGGAGATATGCCCTCTATGTAGAGAACTATTTCGATGAGGTGAAGCCTATGATCGAACGGAGTCTGACCTGTCATGACATGGATGAGGTGAATACGGTGATCGCCCAATATGAACAATGGAACAAGGAACCCTATACTACCGATACACTGTTAGCGAGGAAAATCACAGAGGTACCCCATCGCGCCTATCTGGGTTATGCCCAACACCTCCTCAGCGAAGCTACGGCTCATGTAAACCAATATGAGCAGTCATGGGAGGATGCGAGTCTGTTGGAGAAACCGTTCATCTATTTCATCGACAAATCGGAACTCAAGTCCAATCTCCGTAAGATCCGTGATGCCATCGATGAACTGAGTCAGCAGATCAACAACCTCCCCACGGAGGAATATGTGGATGTCGTGGAGTGCATGAATCAGGCCCGGCAACTGATGGAAGAATATATTTAATAAGGAAAAGGAAAAGGAAATGAACATCATCATACGTTTATTCAACAGACTCAGCATACTCAGCTACAAGAGTCCGAGCAACTACATCGCCCATGCTGTTGCCCTGACCATATTGGGTGTGGTCTTCCTCACTTGCTGGTGGATGGTCTCTGCCGTGGAGAAGAAGCTGGTCTTCATCATTGATGAGGTAGAATTGGGAAACCGAGCAGCTGTCACTATAGGCAATAACAGTGATGTGTGCTTCCAGAATGTACCACACGACTATCTGACGATCATTCCTGAGGGAGATGGCTTCCAATGGGAAGTAAACAAGATTTACCACGATTCACTGCAGTATTTTAAGATCAACAACGAGAATCCCAACAAGCATGTGATCCGCAAGGATGCTTCGCAGCAGATCAACATCGAACTGCCCGTGAGAAGAGACAAAATACTGAAGATGGTGCTGACAGGTGAGGAAGTGTGGCAGATATGGAAGGATTTCAAGAATCAGAAGGATGTCCTGGTGAAGCATCTCGCAGCCTACTATCATGTCAAGAACAGGGATGTGTCGAAGGAGGACAGTCTGTCGTACCTCAGTCAGATGCAGCGCCATGATGTCCGTTCTTTCTTCGAATACGACGGGAATACACTCTCCCTGATTATCCTCGATGAGCATACCCGTCTTCATGACAACGGGATGGTCATCGGTTACATGAGGAGCGGACATGTCCAGCCCACGGGTGAGCAAGCACACCGATGTAAAGTGCAGTTCTTCCGTGTGGCCGACTACTGTTACATGGAACGGCATGCAGCAAGCGGGCGATTCCAGATCAATGGAGTGAGCTATGCGATGAAACCTACAGTGAAGTTAACGGAATGGGGAGCAGGACATGTAATGATCGATTTCAATCAGGAGTGCACCCACCTTCGCTTCCCGCGCCCCATCACCTTTGTCGGTTCAGTGGATTCCCTGCGGAAGAAGTCTGCCTACGCCAGTCAAGTGATTACATTGAAACAGAACAACAATGCCTTTCCTGCGAGGAGTGACCTGTATCTGCCGGCATTCTCTACCGCAGTGAACTTTGATCTGTGTAACATCGAATTCTTCCATCATGACGACTCGGTAGTAATCCGTGATAACCATTATCAGGAACAGGTGATTGGAAATCCCCGAACTGTTTTTCTGCCCTTCTCTGTCGTTCCAGCCTTCGATCCGATGACATTACGGTCAGGACAGGATCGCCTGCATGGTCGTGTAGGATGGATCAACGGGGCTTTCTTCTTCAGTTACCTGTGGCCTTCACTCATTGTGTTCACGATTCTTTTGTTACTAATCTGGATACCGGCAATCAGTCCGGTAAGATTATCGCGGAAGCAGCTGAGTAACCTCCGTGAGAAAGAATCTGTGAAACACTATCCCATGTATCTAACCATCTTACTGGTCACTGCCCTCGGCTATTGTGTGTGTAAGTCACTCATAGCCCTGAAGCTGAGCTATACCTATCCTTACTTTGAGAAGATCACAGGAATCATCCCCGTAGCTACTGCCATGACCTTATTACTGTTCTTCAGTCTGGCCATGACACTGAACACCTCATTACGACTATATGCAGGAAAGGGGAAAAACAAGAATACCGTATGCTGGATTGCCTGTGCCGTTATGCTGTCAGCAGGAATCTATCTGTTCTTCAAGGTGATGGATCCTATGATCAGTGAAGGTATCATCAGCTCGTATTTCCATTCCGAGGTGTATAATGCTCTGCCATGGCGATGGCTCACTGAATATGGTATCAACGACACCCACCGTTCGGTGGTCTATGCCCTGTTTGTCTCTGAGACTGTGATCCTGGTCTTGTGGCTATTGCTCGACCTCTTTGGCGCCACAGTCACTACCGGCTATTATGCTTTGAAGGAAAGATATGACCATTGGGTTGGAAGTATGGAAAGATGGTTAGCAAGCTATTGGAAGGAAACAACTTACCTTAATGGTCTTAAGAAATTGTTGAATCGTCCTTTCCTTCGAAGGAACTTCCTGATTACAGCATTGATCTCGGCCATCAAGACGCTCTTCCCCACCCATCTCCTCCTGATGATTGTCCTGATTGTGATTGGTAATAAGTTTGGTAACTTCGGTACGGCATTTATCACCCTGATCGTGATCCTTGGCTTCACACAAGCGTTGACACACACGAGCATCGAGGAGGGTACCCTTCCCCGTCACACCATCTTCTGTAAGATGCTACTGATTTCTGCGGCTTATATCTTGGCAGCTATGATGGGTGATCACGGATATATGACCAACTATCTGGGTTTTGTGATGTGTCTGCTATGTTTCTTCTTTTTAATGAGACGGCCAGTCAGTTATGGCGACAGTTATCAACAAGCAGCTAAGACCGAACGGCGATGGGTGAACAAGATGTTATTGACACTGGTGGTCATCATTATATTCTTACCCACGGTTTGCAGTCATCTGTTCAGTACCGAGGAGGTGAACTACGACCGTCTTTCCCGTCGTGTGATGCTCTACTCCAACTTCGACAATCTGGAACGCAGCGGTTACCGGTATAGTGAGAGCGATGCCGAGTTCATGGTAATCATGAGTCATTACATGCAGGACAGGAAGAGTCATGACCCGCTTTCCAATGATGACCATTTCCTCCATGCCTCCGTCAGCTCAGGACAGTCACCAGTGGTACTGAACGACCTGAGTCTTCCTGTGGCATTTTTCGGATCGTATGGCGTATTCAGGGCAAGTATGGTCTATTTCCTCCTACTATTTGTATTGATCTGGATAGTGATGCAATATAGCTTCTCTTATGTGGATACAAAAGAGCCCACCCTCAACCGACCTATGCAGTGGCGACTGTTGGCGATGTTCATGTGGGTAGGTACCAGTCTGTACATCTATCTCTCATATATCGACTGGCTACCGTTCACGGGTCGTCTGAATCCCGGACTGGGTGTGGATGCTGTAGGTGAAGCATTAGAGACTGCCATCCTACTTGCCTTCATGGCAGCCGCTGGTTTCAAGAAGAAATCCAGCAGTCCTGTCCCAGCGGGGCCCCGTGCACATGACAGTTGAGACTAACAATATTATAATATATAAGAATATGAAATGGATTGATCGTTTGACTTACACATTCTCCTCATTGCATTTTGATGAGGTGTGGCACCGATGTCAACATCTGATTAGATACGAGGTAATCAACAGAAAGCGCATCGACCTGGCGGTGGTAGGAACTGCGTCCAGTGGAAAAAGCTTCCTGCTGAATGATATCCTCTCTTCCTTGAGGAACATGGGAGGGAAGTTCAGTAGTCTGAGAAGTGATTCTTTTCTCTACAAGACCATTGTGAACTATTCTCCCGATGAGTCGGGAGGACATGGACAGACTCCCATTTATGCCTGTAGGAGTTCGAACTTCTACGGTACGTATGTCAACCACGCACAAGACGGACGGAAATACGATTTTGTCTTTATGAACATCCCTGGTGAGATATTCATGATGCCAAATCAGGGGAAGGCTTCCCGACTGCGTGCTTATATCAGCATGGAGGATGCCTTGTCGAAGATGAAGAAAAATTTTTATGTCTCTACATGGGTGGATGCTGCCAATGAGATTCGTTATATCGTAGAGCCCGTGTCTGGTTCTTCCATCACGGATGATATCCGTCATTCTCATGTCACCACTGACCATCAAATTCTGAAGACACGATACATGGAGTGGTCGGAAATCTTCGGTGATCTGAATAACTGCGGGTTCCATGAGTGCAAAGGATCGAAGCGGAAAATCAGCGGTACCACCCTCCTGAAGAAATTCTTCGAATACGATACCGACTCGGTCATGATGACGTTTCAAGATATGATCAAGAATGGACTGATCAAATGCGATTTCGATAAAGAAGACTTCAAGGCAAATGATTATGATAAGTGTTTCACCTTCTTCCATTACTGTTCGCGTGCTTCCGATATCGTACTCTGTGACAGGCTTTTCACCATGAAGGAGACAGCCACCAATGAAATGCCCTTCGGAGAGATCACCAAAGGAATATCATCGTTCCTGAATAATCTCGGTCATGACCGTCACGTGAATGTCTATCTGTCGTTCCGCAATGTTGATTATCTGATGTACTCTCGGGAGAAGAACTATCAAAAACTCAACAAAGACATTCTTGGACGCATGGACAAGGAACAGAGGAGAAACATTATCTACTCCCTGTTCCACTATATCCTGCAACATCATATCAACAAGAACGTAACTGTGAACGGGGATGACTTCTATAGTCTGATCGGACTACCCAAGGAAGGACTCCCAGAGAACGACATCATCACGGAGAATGTGGATCGGCTTACAGAGAACCTGGTGGATCTTTCGGGTAATCAAGGTGTGGTCTATGAGGCACCCGACTTGGAGAACCATATCACCACAAGGTTGGGTGATGAGGCACATGCCTTCAACGGACTGTTGAGAAGTTCCGACAATACGACAGAGGCAGAGGAGGAGCTGTTTAAACAGATAACACCCCATATCTATTTCACTTGTACGCCGATCACGCAGGACTATGCTATCTTCCAGAACTATCAGGAGGGTGACCTTATTGCCACCGACTTCTGTAAGGAGGTGAATGGTAAGACCTTGTTCTTTACCAGACAAAACTCCCATGCCTGTTTTGGTAGCTATCAACTGTGTATGGACATCCTGACACAGCATGACCTCATGGATGCCGAGACTGGAACATTGCTCAGAAGACTCCAGAACAATTTATAGTGATACATAGTAGAGAAAGGAAACAAAGAAGATGAAAGGACTGACACGATCTATCCGGATTGCCGTGATTGGCGCACGGGCAAGTGGCAAGAGCTACCTGCTGCACGACCTGATCCATGCCTTCCGCAGCATGGGATATGTGCCGGAGGAGTTGCCGCTCTCATACCCACACAGCAGCTTCGGTGCCTTTTTCTACGATGCCTTCAATGTGGAAACGGGTGGTATGCGTGGAACGGAGAGCTATGCATGTAGACCAGAGAACCACTATGGTGCCCTGCTCTCCCTTCCTTCCCGATGGGGTCTGAGGTTGTCGCCATCCCTGGATATCGATTTCCTGAACATCCCTGGAGAGGTGTTCGATCCCAACAGTCAGCGGTTGAAGCTCTTCCATGACTTAATCCGACTGATTACCGCGAAAGGGAAAGGACTGTTCGAACTGTCCACATGGAGCTGTCCCTCCGGTCACACACTCCGGCTCATCGTGCCAGTGGGATGCCAGTGGGATGCCATTGGGAAGGTGAAGGTAAGCAGTCGTTCACGCTACGGAAACTACATGGGATGGGAGAACCTCCATGAAGAACTGACCACAGGACACTATCAGGAGACGGAACGAGAACCTATCAGCGGGAAACAACTGTTACAAAGGATTACCGAATTACAAACCGACTCCGTACTCCTTTCCCTCGAACAGGTTTGGTCACACCTTACTACCATTCAGAAACTCGACCTGCAGGAATGCCGTGCTCAGCGAGTCCTTCATTATTTCTATCCGTTGATGTATTGCCGACAGGCCACAGACCTGATCCTATGTGACCGTCTGACATCCGATGAGAATACTGGTACGCTGGCTGAGACGATGAGCGCATTCATCGAACAGAGAGATCAAAGGCCGCCACATGTCTATCTGGCTTTCCGGGAAGCCGACAAACTCCTTCAACGAGAGGGATGGCATGCCCAGCGGCAGACGCTTTCGAGATCAGAATCATCCTCTTCCTTACGCCATACGTTATACACCCAAGTATTTGAGGAAATACAACAGTCACTAACATCTTCGGATAGTCACCCACAACTGGTGACCCTGACAGATGAAGACCGACGACATATCCTACAATGCTTGGGTGATGGAATAGGACATGCCTTCTGGCTCTTGCTGCTCACTGCCGAGGACGACAGTCTGATGGGCAAGCTCAGACGGAAGATCATGCACAAAAAGAGTATCTTCGAACTGTCAAATGCTCCTGAGAGCATACTGCCACCTCATGTCTATTTCACGGCAACACCCATCGACGAGGCCATGCATATCTATGTCAATGACCCGAATGATGTCACCCGTTTCTATTGTGATGAAGAAAACCATCTTCGGTCGTTCACCCGTGAGCTCTGCGATAATCGGGTACGTCACCTGTGCTTCGGTTCCTATCAGCTGCTTACTGACATACTCCTGCAACACGGCATCAGCCCCAAAGGGATGAGCTACGCAGCTAACAACTCCAGTCTATCCAGAATCATTGACGAAAGCAATCATACAATATGAGAAAGATCATTCATATAGCACAATTCGCCTCAGGGTCGCGAACCGATAATATCGGCGATACCACCTTGTTTTATTCGGCGGGATTCAGTAAGCATGCTAATGATGTAAGCGGACTGTTCCTCGACAACCCCCCTGTGCTCTCGCCACGTTATGCGAGTCTGATCTGGCGCTACTATGCGGATGTAGATCAGTATATAGCCATTCATGTACAAGGATCGCATGTGGTGAACAGTGCCATGGGAAGGAGCTACCCTTTCCGAGCAGGCTATGAGGTGAGCCGTGACGACATGAACGCCATCGACTACCAGCTATCCTCACTGTTCCGTTATCTGCCACGTATCCATTCACTACCTTCCGGAAGGGTGAAGGCCGAGACGGAGATCACCATTCAGCCGCAGGTAGCCGACCGACAAGCATTAAACCTGGCTGCAAATATCCTCCATGCTATCACATCACAGAAACGGTTGTTTGTCTCTTTGGAAGTATCAGACGATGTTTTCCGTAACGATGGTGTGTGGGATGCAGAAGAGTTAGGCATTCTCTTGTCAGCTATCGAGAGTATGCCCTTATCCCTCCGACGATATATGACCTTCGGGTTCTGTGTAGATGAGCATCATGCCATCCTGCTTGAAGATCTCCCCGTTGTTGTTTATGTAAAAGGGAGTAAGATAACAGTGCCCGCAGAAGCCATACAGCTCTCTTGGCAGGAGGCTGTAAAGGGATCGTTGCCATTGAATGAGGATATCCAAAAGATGGTACAAGATATTCATCTGCCTGGAGCCCAAGAACCAATCCTTCCAATGGAGAGATTGTTCCAATCATTTGCGATCTATAATAAGGATCCCAAGCAACTGCATGGTGACGACTGGCCACTCTGGCTATCCTTGGGACATCATCTTGAGGAGTTGAAGACCAACGACTGGAAAACCTATGGCTTTTACCTCCAACAGATGGATGAGACCACGCAGACTGCTTATGCGGAACAGATGAAAAAATCTTCATTATCATGGCCGGTAGAACATTTGGACAACACATTGTTCACCACCATGAATTATCATTCCGACGAGTTCCTTGTCCTGCAAAAGAAGACATTGAAAGACTATCTCTGGGAGAACCGTTACGCCTTTCTGTTTAACGAGGGAGTCACTGAAGAACTGAAGAATGAGCTGAATGCCAACTTCCTGCAACGCCTGTCATTGAATGACAAACAGTCAGTGGAGAGATGGTATGATATCTTCCATGCGCAGAACGCCCTCGATGATGAGAGGACGCTACACACCTTCGGACAGCTATTGGGACAATATGGTGGTACAGCTCTGTCTTCTTTGGACGAGATCGTAAGTTATATGAAACGATATCCGTTCATTCCCGCCACAGCTTTTCACAGACCAGCACAGCTGTACCTGCCATCGGATCTGCCATCACTCTCCCCCACCCATCAGTCACTGATCAACGGTTGGGTGAAAGCGGCTACAAGTAATATTCACTTCTCCTCTATAGATGAGATTGTCTCCGTGATCAGACAAGTAAGTGAATCCCCACGACATGATCAGTCACTGCAAGAGTTGGCCTTGCAAGACATCGACCCTTCCTCATTAGGAACACTCTTACGGAAAGGAAAGGCAGAAGAGGTGCTGGCCCATTGTGAATCCATCCTTGACAGTTGTTGTCAACTGCCTGACTCATGGCAGCACTTCGTAACCGGCAGGGTGATTCCTCTTGTCTGTGATACCTTATTTAATCATGAGGGAGTATTCAAAAGGGAAAAGCTGTTAACTGTCTCCCAGTGGCCTTCCCTCTCCACACTCATGAAGAGTTATCCCCATCTGCAAGTTTTGATACAAAACCGGATGGAGGAACTCTACGACAGTGTGTCATGCCAGAAACTTTCTGAACAGATCATCGACACCTTTGTCACCAAGGCCAGTCTGAAACAGGGAAAGAATCCATCCCAACAACCGAAGCCTGTAGGCTACAAGCATCATGCCGAAGAGGCATATCCGATGATCCAACATTATATAGCAACCCTTAAAAAACAAGATACGAAAATGGCAAAAGACGTAGAAAAGCTCTTCAAGGACCTGAAGAATATCAGTAAGTCACAAAACAAGTCACGACGCTCCTCCCTGTTCCTTTTTCTGGGACTGATCCTCGGCGTCCTGCTCACCATAGGCGGATGGATAGGCTTTCAGCACTTCTTTCCTAAAAAGGCCACTCCTCAGGATACTACCATCGAATGTAGGGCGTTAGCCGTCAAGTCTATAGAGAAAGGGAAGACGATTAAAGAGGATTTCGATACGCTGAGGATTTCAACAGAGAGACCTCTCTTGGCCAGTGTATGCGAGCAGCGTTATATCATTCATGAAATCCTCATCGGTGACACGCTTCGGATAGAGATACCTAATAAAGAACTGCTCGACAGCGACTCATTACAGCTCACCACCCTCGACAGCAAATATTATTTCCGTTTGGTGAGATATATCCAGAGTAAGCTGCCTGAGCATGTTAAAATAGCCTATTGACAAATAACATGGCAGAACCCCGAATAGATAACCATAAACGCATCAGTCAGGACAAACAGATTCGTTTGCGTTCCTTCCTCGTGGCAGGCATCCCGTGTCTGCTGTTACTCCTTACGATAGGTCTGTCCTTCTTCAAGGGTTGTACTGACTTAGGCAAGGTGAGTAAAGAGAATATCTATGATCCTACAAGGAATGTGGCTGATGACGAGGGCTTTGTAGGGAAGTCAAACAAACTGTTGCATACTTTGTTATGTAGGATTGATACTACCGTGGAGGCTACCTGCCTGGACAGTCTGAACAAACGATATCCCGCCCTTGAGTTCGCTCTTCCCTATGGGGAGGAGCATAAGGAGTATATCGAAGCCTCCGACCTCCGCTTGGTGGCCATCCATCCGGAGTATATCGAGGAGGAGTCATTGCGACGCTTTTATTACAACAGCAGACTGCCCCAGTTACTGCAACAGCAAGATGAGCAGAAGGGTGAGACCTTCTTCCGTTTCGCATGTAAGGGCGTGAAGGGGAAGAAACGGGGCACTCGTCCCTTAGAGATCCTCTCCATAGAAGTCATCCCCACCATGTTCAAGGTTGCCCTGAGCAAGAATCCTTGGACGGGTACAATCTTCGGAGCGGAGAACTGTCTGTTCTCCCCTCGCCATGCTGTGTACCTGTCATATGGTAATTCGGTGTTACCATTACGTGATGAGAAACGGCTGAACAGGGAGAATCCTGTCTTCTTCCATGCTATCATGAGTAATGGTAAGCTCTTAATGGAGCAACAAGAGATCGACTACTACCATTATTATCAGCAGGTGTTCCAGTCGGATGCCCTCCATTCGGTGAACATAGGACTCCGACAGGTTCCTAGAGAGAAAGATCAGGCTGTGTTCCGCCTATGTTATGCCCACGACAGTCTGCTTATCTCCCACAATATGAAGATCACCGTGGTGGGTGATGGTCGTTCGAAGACCTTCGAGAAGCCTGTCCTTGGCTCCGACCGTCCGACGGTCGTTCCCTTCCAGGACGGGATGAAACTGCTTGTGTATGATCAACTGTCACGTAAATTAGGAGAGTTCATCCTGCAACGGCATGACCCATCGAATGTCCTTTCCTGTCTTGTGCAATCGAGCACGGGAACCAGCCGTTTCACCATAGCAGAGAGTCAGACGGATCTCTTTACCCAGCAGATGCTGCGTGGACTATCCCGTCATCTGTCCAACAGGGATAACATTCAGGAGGTACGACTCTCCCTCGATCCCTTACTGTCGAGAGAACTGGAGAAAGATGTCAGGAGCTACCTGCACCAAGTGATCAGCAACATCGACAAACAGAAACCCGCTAACCAACGGAAAGAGCAATATGATATGTCGATTACCGTGATGGACATGGCCACTGGTGAGGTACTGGCCTCGCCATTCTATACCACCTTGTTCGACCATGATGACTTTCCCGACATCTTGCGGATGACCACACGTAACAGTGCTCTCTCACGCCGTTCCATCGGTTCGGTATTCAAGCCCATGACGGCTTTGGCCGCCGTACAGACGACCCCTTCCCTGCTCGACATGGATACACAAAGTCCTCATCGTTATGCAGCACCTGTCGATTGGAACGAGCGAACGCCCAAGGTGAAATTCTTCGAGAGGAACACCTATGCCTGGGCAAAGAAGTCTGCTTCCCACTGGAACGGTTGTGACTTTACTACATTCCTGTCGCGTTCTGATGATGTCTATCCTGTAGCTCTCACCGCGTTGGCAATGACCAATGAGGCCATAGACGGGAAGACAGTGACAAGACTACCCCTCACGGGTGGCAAAAATCTCTTTGAGACGGGAAAGAACGACATGCTGAAGTTCAAGTCAGCTGACGACACCCATCATACTGATGTCCGTGACAACTATTTCACTGACTGGCTGTCGTATTTGTATAACACCAGTTACGAGAAGGATGATGTGGCAGACCTTTATCTCTTCGACCGACTATTGAAGGGAACGAACCTCGATACCGATCAGCGTTCCTTCGGACTGGAAGAGGTGTCTCCCGAACTAACCAGTCTGCGCATGGATCGTTTCTATGAGGGTGATGATTTCAAGAGTCGTCTTGTACCTTGGGTATTAGGACAAGGTGATAACCTCTGGAACTGTATCAAGGTAGCCGAAGCATGGTGCCGGATGATTGGTAAGCATGATGTCAAAGCATCGTTTATCCGTCATCTTCCCACCGACACGATACCTTCGCTGATCAGAGAAGGGGCGATGTATCCCAGTAGTACATTAGGACCTCGCAGCATACAAGGCATCAACCAAACATGGAACACCTTCCTCGATAAGCTGCATCAGGCACAGTCTGTAGGTACGCTGCTGTCACCGATGCACCGTCAGGTAGTCAGTATGAATCAGGATACCCACAGTCATCTGATGCTGTTCTCCAAGACGGGTACTCCCGATGCCTATCTTCGTTATGAATTCCCGCTGCTGGGAGGAAACAACCGCTTCGTTGATGTAGGTATGTACTCTTTCGCATTGGTAGAAGAACAGCAATATACCCAGAACATCATCCCATGCCGACAGGGAAAGGGAATCGTGTGTGTGGTACGTGTCACCCGATCATATGAGTGTGACCGATGCCGCAATGGTCGACAGTGTCCTGCCTGCGAGGCCTTCTGGGGTCTGAAATCCGAACATGCCCGTGATTTCTTCGCAGCACCAGGAACCCAGCGTCTCAGGAAACTCTATGAGATGACCAAGAGGTATTATTAAGTGTAGGAAGTGGGATGAGAAAACTTGAGAAAGATAAATAGAATGACCCAACGAAAGAAATCAAGACGTTCTGCTTCGACCAAAAGGAGAAGCCAGCGAAAGACCAGTCAGCGTTCTTTACAACGCGGATTGGTGGTCTTCGCGCTGTTGGTCATCATCGGTTACCTTTGCTATCCCTGGGTGAAAAGTCTCCTCCATCAGGAGCCTTTGCCAACGGGAGACTATCAGGGTATCGACATTTCTAAACATCAGGGATCCATCAACTGGTCTGTTGTGGCTCAGGACAAGAATATCCAGTTTGTCTATATCAAGGCCACTGAAGGGGCATCTGTCGTTGACAAACGCTATGAGAAAAATCTCAGGGAAGCCCGCGAGGCTGGTCTGAAGGTTGGAAGCTACCACTTTTTCAGAGGTTACAAATCAGCTGCGGAACAGTTTGCCCTCTTCCGCCGCTATGTGAAGAAAGAAGAGCAAGACCTGTTGCCGATGGTGGATGTGGAGGAGTTGGGAAATCGACAGGTGGACCGCAAACGGTTACAAGCCACCCTGTCGGACTTGATGGAGCTGATCAAGAAAGAGTACGGCCGCTATCCCCTGCTCTACAGTCAATATCATTTTTACAACCAGATGCTTGCTCCTGAATTCAACAAATATTATATCTTCATTGCCCGCTATGGGAACAAGGAGCCCCATCTGAAAGGAGGAGGGAGATACAATGTGTGGCAATATACGGAGAGAGGAAAAATCAAGGGCATCAAAGGCTATGTCGATCTCGACCGTTTCGCCAATGGTACCACCCTTCGCGACATCTCCCTGTAATACAATCTCTTTTAATAATCCTCTACGAACCAAGGGTCTTTGAAAGTAAATTTCCTCTACGAATTAGACGAATTAGACGAATTTCAAAACAATTGAAGATGTCAAACACTCAAGATGAATGACAAATCAATTATTAATTCGTCTAATTCGTCTAATTCGCAGAGAAATAAAACGTCTAATTCGCAGAGAAAAGAACTATTGCTTCTTGGTTGTGCACTCGTTCACGAGATAAACAATACTCATATACGGAATACCTGTATTCGTCTCCAGACCGATCTCGCAGGTTCGGCTATTAGAGTATCCCACCTCAATGTGGTTTTTCTCGATCTGCGGGCGCAGCTTGCGCAAACCATATTTGTTCAATTCCGGGAAAGTGAATCCGCGGTCACCGGCAAAGCCACAGCAGCCTACACCCTCTGGCAAGAACACATTGTTGGAGCAGAGTTTGGCCAGAGCTATCATATCCTTATCGACACCCATCAGTCGTGTAGAACAAGTCAGGTGAAGGGCGATATGACGATCTATCGGATGGAAGTCGAGACGAGGCACGAGATATTCCATGATAAACTCAGCAGGCTCGTAGAGCTTCATCTTCTTCATCACCTTCTTCATACGGTGGAGACAAGGACTCTGTGCACAGAGTACTGGATACTTCCCTTGCTCAGAGGCTTTCCACAGGGCTTCCTCGAGCTCGGCACTCTTACGGTCGGCTATATCAAGCATTCCCTTCGACTCCCAGATCTGTCCACAGCACATCTTTTCCATCCCTTCTGGGAAGATGACCTCATAACCTGCTTTCGCCATTAGCTGGATGACTTCATCGACCAGGTCGTGAATCTTACCATCCCGTTTCGACTGTCCCATCGTCTGGTTGATACAGCTGGGGAAATAAACCACTTTCAAGGGCAGATGTTCCTCCTCATGATGGGGTATGGACTTCTCGATGATGAACTGTGTGAGGTCAGACTCCTTCGGCTGCCGATGCTTCTTGGGCATGGCCGTGGTCCAGAGTGGCATACCCATCTTGTTCATTCCCCTACAGATCTTTGTCATCAGCGTCGGACCCAAGGTAATATGTCCTAAGTGTGCTACATCGAGCACCACGCGGAGTCCTGATTTGATGCCCGCCATGTGGTTGGCAGCGAACTCACCAACTTTATAGCCCATCTTGTTGTTGTTCATATCCATCTGACGGATCAGGTGAGTGAGCTCACCGGTATTGATCTTCATCGGACAGGAAGTGGAGCAGAGACCGTCTGTAGCACAGGTCTGATCACCATAATACTTATATTGCTTACGCAATCTGGCGGCACGCTCAGGATCAGCACCTGTCGTTTCCAGTTCCCTGATCTCACGCTGAACAGCAATACGCATCCTGGATGATAAGGTTAGACCGCACGACATACAGTTCACTTCGCAGAATCCACACTCGATGCACTTGTTGGCCCGCTTCACTTGCTCAATGGTCTCACGAGCAGTAGAGAGAGACGGATCCATCAGGTACTTACCTCCATCGGGAACCTTGTCGAAGTCGAAATCAAGCACAGGTAACGGCTTCAGGCACTTGATGAAGCATTCCGGATCATCATTGAAGATCACGCCTTGGTTCAGTAAGCCGTTCGGATCAAAGATCGCCTTCAGCTCTTTCATCACCTCGTATGCCTTATCGCGCCATTCATACTTCACGAAGGGTGCCATGTTACGACCTGTGCCATGCTCTGCCTTCAACGAACCGTCATACTCCTCAACCACCAGACGGGCTACATCACGCATCATTTCCTCATAACGTTTCACCTCACTCTCACTCTTGAAGCTCTGGTTCAGGATGAAGTGATAGTTCCCCTCGAAGGCATGACCGTAGATACAGGCATCTGAATAGCCGTGATCGGCAATGAGCTTCTGCAGTTTCACTGTAGCCTCCGGAAGATCCTCAATATGGAAGGCCACATCCTCAATCAGACAAGAGGTACCAATCGGACGGGTTCCGCCTACCGAGGGGAAGATACCTGAACGGATGGCCCAGTATTTCCCATAGATGGCAGGATCCTCAGTAAATTCAGCAGGGATGTAAAGCTTGAACTGTGACAGGCACTCCTTAATCTTCTCAATCTTTTCCAACAGTTGCTCATGGGTGATACCCTTCGTCTCTGTCAGGATGGCAGTGAGGTTATGGTAATCGCCAGGTTCCACTACAGGGATCTTACCTGCATCCACATCTTTCTTATATTGCAGATAGACAGGATCATCCACAGAATTCAAAGACATATAGTCGAGCATCTCCGCACTCTTCACCATGAGGTTCTCTGCGCTCATCTTCAGGTCGTCATCACCTGATTTGAGCTTCTTCATGGCTACCACAGCCTCACAGCTCTCCTTCATCGTGAGGAAATAGACCATGGCAGAGGCTTTATACTTGTAGTCGTGGAGCGTCTTCATGGTCACCTCCGACAGGAAGGCAAGCGTACCTTCCGAACCCACCATACAGTGAGCCATGATATCAAAGGGATCATCATATGCCAACAGCGGACGGATATTCAAGCCCGTCACATTCTTGATGCTGTACTTCAGACGAATACGGTCTGACAGCTCCTGATCCGCACGAACACGGTCACGCAGATCCTCGATCTTCTTGATAAAGTCTGGATGCGACTTCCTGAAAGCTTCCTTACTGGCCTCGTCACCCGTATCCACCACGGTACCATCCGTCAGGATCAGACGGGCACTGATCATCATACGGTCGCTGTTGGCATGGACGCCACAGTTCATTCCCGAGGCATTGTTACAAACGATACCGCCCACCATGGCACTACCGATGGATGCTGGATCTGGCGGGAAGACACGCCCATAAGGTTTCAGTATCTCATTGACACGAGAGCCAATGATTCCCGGCTGCATACGAATCGTGTCCTGATTGGGTCCTAACTCGTATTTCTCCCAATGTTTTCCGGCAACAATTAAAACAGAATCGCTGATGCTCTGGCCCGACAAAGAGGTACCGGCAGCTCTGAAGGTGAATGGCAACTGGAATTGATTACAGGCTTTGATAATCTTGGAGACCTGCTCTTCTCCGTCACTTCTGATCACCACCTTGGGAATCTGGCGATAGAAACTGGCGTCGGTTCCCCATCCCAATGTCCGTAACTCATCTGTGTAGATACAGTCAGAAGGTACAAACTTCCTGATCTCACCAAGGAAATCCGCATAGACCTGAGGACTCCTTGTGTTTGTAGTGTTAGTAGCTGTTGTCATATGATTAATAGATTGATATAGGTACGTACATGTATGATAGCGCAAATATACAAAAATTATTTAATACGGCCATCAGATGGAGGGCTTTTTTTTATAATGGACTCAAAAATAACTCAAAAACATCCTATTTGTTGAATATCTGCTCCTATCCATGAATCATTCATTGATATTTTCAATTAACATTCGGTAGTTTGGGAAAAATGCAGTACTTTTGCATTGTAATTGATGACAACCAATGAATAAGATAGAAATCACCTCTCTCTCCCACCCCGGGGTGGAGATGTTCAGTACACTGACGGAAGCACAACTGCGGAACAAATTGGAGCCCGACAAAGGGATCTTCATCGCCGAGAGTCCTAAAGTAATCCGCGTGGCGTTGACGCAAGGCTACGAACCCGTGGCTCTGCTCTGCGAGAAGAAGCATATCGAGGGAGATGCCTGCGACATCATTAGCCGTTGTGAAGAATATGCCCGACAAAGGAACGCGGGGGAATTTCCTGTTTATACAGGAGAACGTGATCTGTTAGCGACATTGACGGGTTATACCTTGACACGTGGTGTATTGTGTGCCATGCGGCGACCGAAAGACAAATGTGTTGAAGAGGTGTGCCGCGATGCCCACCGTATTGTCATCATCAACGGGGTGGTTGACACGACGAACATCGGGGCGATCTTCCGTTCTGCTGCAGCCTTGGGTATCGATGCCGTGCTCATGACTCGCAATGCTTGTGATCCCCTAAACCGAAGAGCCGTGAGAGTGTCGATGGGTTCTGTTTTCCTGGTGCCCTGGACATGGCTGGATGAACCCGTGAACAGTCTGCACCGTCTGGGGTTCAAGACCGTTTCCATGGCTTTAACCGACCGTTCTGTTCCGATTGACTATCCACCTCTGATGGAGGAAGAACGACTGGCCATCGTCATGGGAACAGAAGGTGACGGTCTGCCTCAGGACGTGATCGAAGAAACGGATTACGTAGCCCGTATCCCCATGTCGCACCAGGTGGATTCCCTAAATGTGGCTGCTGCCGCTGCCGTCGCCTTCTGGCAGTTGAGAAACGTCACCCGTAGATGACGTTTCTTCAGATTTTTATTTCACCACCACTTTCTGTCCGTTGCAGATGTAGATGCCTGGACGTGTGGGCGGCGTACTAAGGCGTCGTCCGTCGATGGTGTAGAATACGGGGACTGAGTTACGTAACCGCGAGGAAGTGCCGTCTACTTTTTGTGCAGGACTGTTGCACAAAGTGTGCAGAGCCTTTGCACAAAGTGTGCAGGACTGTTGCACAAAGTGTGCAAGCCCTTTGCGCAAAGTGTGCATATTTGCAGCTCACAATATGCACAACTTGGTTCTATGTTTTGCTACCCTTTTATCTGATGAAGTTCATGAATGCAGGACGTTCTTCACGCTGGGGTGCAGGATTGCCGTTGGCATGAATCTTCTCCAGTAGGAAAGCCATATTCGTGGCCAAGGTTCGCATGGTCTGCATACCCTCGGTGTCGAGTTTTACCTCACCCTTTCCTGCGCCGTAGGCGATATTCCAATACTGTGATGTGACCACCGGCATGTTCATCATCTCGAACATCATGTTCATGGTCTGGAGCGTCGCTGTAGCACCGCCTCGTCGGCATACAGCCAAAGCTGCAGCTGGTTTGTTCTGCACCAGATGACCTGACGAGAAAAACAGTCGCTGCATCAGTGAGAGGATGCCTCCGTTGGGCTGACCGTAATACACGGGAGTGCCCACGATGAGTGCATCGGCCTCTGCCATCTTCTGGGTGATCACAGAGCAGGTGTCATCCGTGAATACGCATCCAGCACCATTGTTTCGTCTGCATCCTCCGCAGTTGATACACATACGTATCGGCTTGAAACCGATCTGAACAATCTCCGATTCCACGCCATGCTTCTGCAGCTGAGCCTCTATCTCCTTCAGACAACAGAATGTATTGCCGTCGTTTCTTGGACTGCCGTTAACCAGTAAGACCTTCAGTGCTTTCCCGCTTTTCAATGATCTTGCTGACTCTGTTCCTGTCAGCATCGCGGAAACAGGAGCAGCAACAGCCGTACCTACTGCTGTCAGAGCCGTCTTCTTAATAAAATCCCTTCTGTCCATGTTGTTCTGGATATTGATTGATGAATGTGAAGATTTTGTAATACTATTGATTTCGAATGCAAATATAATAAAAATAATAAAGAAATATTACATTCTTTGAAATAATATTACTCAACTTTCAAGTTGAATAAGGAGTTGAGGAGTAAAGTAATGTACTTCTACTGTTAATAATCCCTAAATTATAAAGAAAGAAAGCAGGAGAAGGATTGTATCTCATTAAAAATGAGTAACTTTGCAGCCGCTTTGTGCTTCAGGGCACATGAGCAACAATAAACATAAAGTCTAACTTTATTAATTTACAACTTTTTTATTAATTAATTTTATGTCTAACTTTAAAAATGTCCAGCCGTTGGATGACTTCAATTGGGAAGTATTTGAGAACGGCAACAGCCTGGAAATCAGCAAGGAAGAGCTGACTAAGGCTTATGATGACACACTGAACAAAGTCAGTGAGCATCAGGTGGTTGATGGTAAGGTGATCTCCATCGACAAAAAAGAAGTAATCGTGAATATCGGTTACAAGAGCGACGGTATTATTCCCTCTTCAGAGTTCCGTTACAATCCGGATCTGAAAGTTGGCGACACCGTTGAGGTTTATGTAGAGAACGCAGAGGACAAGAAAGGTCAGCTGATTCTCTCACACAAGAAGGCTCGTCTGAGCAAGAGCTGGGAGCGCGTGAATGCCGCCCTCGACAACGAGGAGGT
>OCTX012222793.1_pt1 | contig 21257 bp, 20 predicted proteins | sample 1539691 | NCBI WGS metagenome assembly OCTX01 (sample SAMN02144231, study PRJEB22623) | gut metagenome | biome: sheep rumen | host: Ovis aries | place: New Zealand
ACCGCCACAAAGATGAGGGCGGTGGTCACCGGTTTTTCGATTGCTGATTTATAAATTGACATATTCTTTTCAGTAATGACGTGATTACGTGATTACGTAATTACGAAAGTTATTCCACTACATTCACTTTCACGCCGTCCACGAGTTTGTGCTGGCCGGTGGTTACGACCTCTACGCCCTCCTTGATTTCGTCGGCGATGATCTCAATGTCCTGGTCAAAACGCTGACCCAAGGTAACCGAGACACGTTTGGCGCGACCTTCCTCCACGATGAATACATAACGGTCGTTGGCACCGACGAGTTTCTCTACCGCCTGGTACGGGATAACGAGCGCGTTAGCCTTGCCCAGACCGATGGTGGTCGTCACGTACATACCCGGGCGGAGAAGGTTCTTGCCGTTCGGAATGACGATCTTGCATTGGAACGTGTGAGTGGAGGGGTCAATCGTCGGATAGACTATCTCTACCGTAGCGGGGAAAGTCTGTCCGGGATAAATCTCCGAAGCCAGCGTCAGTTTCATTCCCTCTTTGAACAGCGGGAAATAGGTCTCGGGGATAGCCACCAGCGCTTTGAGTTTGTCAATCTGGGTGAGAATCAGTATCGGCTGGCCGCCGTAGAGCTCGCCGTCCTCATAGTTTTTGGCAGAGATAACACCGGCAAACGGAGCCTTGACATATGTGTTGGTCTCCAGAAACTCCAGTTGCTCTTTGGTAGAGTTGTACTGGGTCGTGATCTGGTCATACTGCTGCTGGGTAGCCGAACCGGTCTTGAGCAGCATCTCAATACGGTTCTTCTCGATCTCGAGGTTCGCCATGGAGATCTTCGTGGTTTTGTATTGAGTTTGGTCCATGCGCACGAGGTCGCTGCCGGCAGACACACGATCGCCCACCTCACGGTAGATATGCTCAATCTTTCCGGTGAGAGAGGGTGCCACGTTCTGCGTGAGGTAGCCCTGGAGGTTGGTGGAAACAGAAATCTCGCGCTCTATCTCACGCGGCTGAAGAACGGTGGTGCGTACCTGCTCCACACGCTCGTCTTCCTGCGTAGAGGTTGTCTCTTTACTGCTACAGCCCATAAGCGCCAGGGCTGCAAGTGCAAAAATAATGTTCTTTTTCATATATAACTAATATTATTTATTCAAAAACTCTTCCAGTTCAGCCTGCGCATTGATCAGTTCCAGCATCGCCTGTACGTAGGTTGATTGCGCATTGATGAGGTCGTTGGAGGCATTGGTGAGCTCGATATTCGACGCTGCGCCCCATTTGAATTTCTCCGTGGAGGAGTTAAAGACGCGCTGGGTGACCTCGATATTCTCTTTCTCGTTGAGGTAGGTCTCGTATGCGTTGGTGAGGTCGAAGCATAGCTGGCGATACTGGATCTCGAGGTTTCCCGAGGTCTCAGAGAGGGTATTCTTCGCCTCCTCGAGTGCGATCTTCTTCTCCACCACTGCCGCAGCGCGCTTACCGGACGACCAGAACGGCATCTTGACGGTCACCTGAACGACGTTCGGAGGCGTCATACGCATACCTCCTTCGCCGTAGTACTTCTGGTTCTGGTAGTTATAGGCGAGCGCCACGGTCGGTCCGTATGCCCAGCCTGCCATGTGGACGTTACGCTTTGCGAGTTCGACTTGCTGCTGGAGAAGTTGGTAGTTGAGGTTATTCTCGATGGCGAAGTCCTGGCTCAGCAGTTCCAAGACGCGCTCCGGGGAGAGCACTTCGTCCATATTCTCCGTCAGCACGAGTTCGGTCTCTACCGACACGTTCAGCAGCACCTTGAGGCTGTTGGTTGCGAGTTCGACATTTTGTTTCTGGGCGTTAATATTGTTCTTGAGGGTGTTGACACGCACGCGAATCTGGTCGGCTGAGGTCTGTTCGGCTGCTCCGACATTCACTGCGTTCTGGGTCATCTGCTCGAGGCTCTGAATATTGACGAGGCTGGAGTCTAAGAGTCCGGTGATACTCTGTAGCGCCAAGACGGAGACGTATGCGCTCATGACGCTACTACGCAGCTCGTTCTCGGATTTCTCAAGGGCGATCTTCTTCATCTTGATGGCTACGTTATTGAGCAGTGCCCCGACGATCCCCTGACCGTTGATACCTACCGTAGCCGTCACGCCCAAAGCGCCGACGTTCGGCATGTTGATCTTCACATCGTTGCCCATCATGGACAGCGTGGCGCTATAGCCCAGATAGTTGCTGTAGGAGTAACTACCATCTACCGACGGCAGCAATGAAGCGATCGTTTGCCAACGCTGCGCGTAGGCTTCCTGCACAGCCAGCGAGGCGTTTTTAAGGGTGCGGTTCTGCTGCACGGCATAGTCCTGCGCCTCGCTCAGCGACAGCGAAAGGGAGGACGGCGTCGCGTGTTGAGGAGCCGGACGAGTGGCTGCCATAACATAATCCTCCGCTACGAGCGGCAGGCTCATCATTACACAAATTACAATTCCTAATAGTTTTTTCATATCGTTTTTTTCTGTTTTAGTCATCGTTTTTCTTTCTCCGACTTCACCGAGCCGTTCCCGAGGAAACCTCGAGTCATTTTCGAACCAATCTCGGGATCGTCATATCGAGAATAATTCTTAATTTCCTGCTTTCTCATTATACAATTTCAACCCTTCTTCCGACAAGATACCCCTTACAAAGATATCCATCGCCGTAGAGCCCATGTGGCGGACATTGATATTTTGCGCCTCCAGCAACTCCAAATCGCGAATGGTATCGCTGTGAATCTTGGCAAAAAGAAACGCTGTATATTCTATATTTAGGTTCGCGCGCACGAAGCCGGCTGATACACCCTGCTGCAGGTAACTGCCAATATACTGTTTCTGCACCTCAAAACAACGTAGCTGGAAGTCCTGAAACTGCCGGGGATAGTACTTCTTCAGATCATAGACCAACTGGGGCACGCGGCGTACGTCCATGCGTTCCGCCTCCTGGTGTTTCATGAACTTACGCACGAGTTCGCGGAAATCGCCCAACTGCACCAACTCTTCCATCTTCTCCCGGATATAGTTGATATTCTGCTGCAACATGCGGTCGATGAGTTCTTCCTTCGAGGCAAAATAGACGTAAAAGGTCTTCTTCGACATACCTAATTCGTGGCATATATCGTCTATCGATACACTCCTGACGCCCAGACGGAAGAACATATCACCCGCCGTTTTTAATATCTGTTTTTGACTGTCTTCTGCCATAATTTTATAGGCTCATTCGGATTTTCCCGAAAAAAGCGTGCAAAAGTACTACATTTTTTTGGAATACACAAATTTTTGGAAACTTTTTTCACTTTTGTAGTTTCCACATTGCAATTTTGGCACTCTCTATCTCCTTAGCAAGGCGGCGAGCGGGCGATTTTGACATTATTTTTAGCCGTAAGGCTTGATTTTTTCATTTTTCATTCAAAAAATTTGCATATTTGCAATAATTGTTGTACCTTTGCACACCAATCATAATTATACTATCTTTATGAAAAAAATCACCTTATTACTACTGTGTCTTGCGGCGCTGCTGACGGCATGTTCGCCGACAATGGAGATACAGTCACCCGACGGAAAACTGGTCGTAACGTTTCTCATGGATGCTGACGGACGCCCTATGTACCAAGTATCACGTAACGACAAACTCGTTGTACTGCCTTCGGCATTGGGTTTCACCCTGATGGACGACAAGGATGGCGTCGAGACGATATTTCCGCTGACAGCGACTTTTAAGGTTCAGAACACAACGACCTCGACCCATGACGAGACCTGGGAGACCGTATGGGGCGAGGAACGCCTGATACGCAACCACTACAACGAGATGGTGGTTCATCTGCGTCATGCCAGCGGCGCGCCGCTGGATATTACATTCCGCGCCTTTGACGACGGTTTTGCCCTGCGTTACACCTTCCCCGAACGCTTTGACAGCCTCACCATCCTAAGCGAGGCAACCGAATACAAATTTGCCGTTGAACCGGAGGTTTGGTCTATCCCCTGGCGGACGGAGTACTACGAAGCACTCTGGACCAAAGATTTAGCTTCAGCCAAAGACACCGCCTGCTCGCCCGTGACCCTGGAATGGACGGACGGCACCTACGGTTTCATCCACGAAGCGGCGCTAACTGACTACCCCGCGCAGAACTTCACCTTCCGCGGCACGACGGTAGGTACATACCTCACCCCGTGGCAAAACGGCGTGGCAGCCTATGTCACAACGCCGTTTGCTACCCCTTGGCGCTTTGTGATACTGACCGACAATCTGAGTGATATGATGGCGTCACGCATCATGCTGAACCTCAACGAACCCTGCCGCCTAAGCGACACATCGTGGATCAAACCCATGAAATTCATCGGCATCTGGTGGGGTATGCACCTCAAGCAGATGACCTGGGAGATGGGTCCGAAGCACGGTGCAACGACCGAGAATATGAAGCGTTACTTGGATTTTGCCGCCCATAACGGATTCGGAGGCGTGTTAGCCGAGGGGTGGAACTTAGGATGGGAAGACTGGTCTCACTTTGACTTCACCACCCCCTACGCCGACTGGGATATGAACGAGCTGAGCCGCTATGCCGATTCATTAGGCGTACAGATCATCGGTCACAACGAGACAGGCGGTAATGCAGCCGACTACGAGGCGCAACTGGAGGACGCCTACCAATACCATGCAGCCCACGGTATTCATGCCATCAAGACGGGCTACGTGAGTCCGATAATCCGCACCGTGGACGGCTTGCAATACAACCGTAGTCAGTCGGGGGTGCGGCACTACCGCAAGGTCATCGAGACGGCTGCCAAATACCATATCTGCATCGACAATCATGAACCCGTCATGCCTACCGGTCTGCAACGCACCTACCCCAACCTGCTGACGCAGGAGGGTGTACGCGGACAGGAATGGAATGCGTGGGCAACAGACGGCGGTAGTCCGGCATGGCACACAACGGTACTACCCTACACCCGCGTGATGGCGGGTCCTGTGGACTACACACCGGGCGTATTCAACTTTGCCAATCCGGTCTATCCGCAGACACGCGTGCATGCGACCCTGGCTAACCAGTTAGCCCTGTTCGTGGTGCTCTACTCACCGCTACAGATGGCTTGCGACCTGCCGGAGAACTACGAGGCGCAACCCGATGCGTTTCAGTTCATCCGAGATGTGCCGTGTGACTGGGAGCAGTCGCATCTCATAGACGGCAAGATAGGCGAGTACGTTGTCATGGCACGTCAGCAGCGCGGTGGACAGAACTGGTACGTAGGTGCCATAACCAACGATAACGCCCGCAGCATCGAACTTCCCCTAACCTTCCTGGAGGAGGGCCGGACCTACGAGGCAAACATCTATGCCGACGGTGAAGATGCCGACTGGCGAAAGAATCCCTATTCGACGAAGATCAGCACGCAGAAAGTAACACGCGAAGATGTACTGACCCTGCAGCTGGCCTCCGGCGGAGGAACAGCCATTCAGTTGACAGTTGATAATTGACAATTATTATTTAAGATTTAAAATTTAAGATTTAAGATTTAAGATTATAGTATGAATCGAGTTATTGGTATTCTGTTACTTGCCTGCTCGGCCGTATGTTGGGCACAAGAGAAGTATGTAGGCGGCGACATGTCGATGCTGCAGAAGTATGAAGCAAACAACGTGGTGTACAAAGACCAAAGCGGTCAGAAAATCACCGACGTGCTTCAATACGTCAAAGGCGAATCGGTCGGCTGGAACAGCGTGCGCGTGCGCCTGTTCGTTGATCCGCAAGAGAAGAGCCCCGAGGGCGCATACGACCCGCAGGTATGCCAGAACTTAACCTACGTGCTGCCATTCTGCCAGCGTGTCAAAGCCGAAGGAATGACCCTGATGCTCGATTTTCACTACTCTGACACCTGGGCAGACCCTGCCAACCAGTGGATTCCCGCTGGCTGGGCTACGCTGAACGATGAGGAGTTGGCGGATACTGTCTATGCTTACACCAAGGAGTGCCTGGAAACACTGGTAGCCGCCAATGCGACACCCGACTTCATCCAGATTGGCAACGAGGTATCGTACGGCATGCTGTGGAGCGCAGATGTAAATAGAAGTTCTTCGACGAATCGTTGTTTCTCCACCTCACCCGAAGAGAACTGGGAGCGGTTCCGGAACCTCTTGAGCCACGCTTCTGCAGCCTGCCGCGAGGTTTGTCCGGATGCACAGATTATCATCCATTCCGAGCGTTCGGGCAAGAGCAACGTGCTCAAAGACTTCTACACCCGCCTCGCATCGGTTGACTACGACATCATCGGGCTGTCCTATTACCCCTTCTGGCATAACGGGCTCAGCGTGCTGTCCTCTACGCTGAAGATGCTGGAGAACAATTTCCCCGACAAGACCGTTCAGATCGTCGAGACCGCCTACTACTACCAATGGCAACCGGCTGTTGGCGAGGGCATAGACTACGACTTCTCGTCCAAATGGGCGATTAGTCCCGCAGGGCAGGCAGCGTTTATCCACGACCTCACCGAAGAACTAAAGAAGCACAGCAACGTGAACGGCCTATACTGGTGGTTCCCGGAGGAGAACGGCAACGGTCCGGATAACAAGGTGCTAACGGGTTGGATTAACCGCGGACTATGGGACGACAACACCCACAAAGCCATGCCGGGCTTGTACGCGTTGCAAGGATATATCCGCGAGTTGACCGCCATGGAGACCGTTGAGGCAAACCCGGAGGGCGAAGTACGATACTACAACCTGCAGGGCCAACGCATCCCCAACCCCCTGCCGGGCATACCGTATATTATAATTAAATGAGTACAGAGCACAGACCGCTGTGCCTAGCAGACTAGTAGACTAGTAGACTAGTGGACTAGTGAACTAGCAGACTTGTAGATTAGCGTGAGATGCGCATCTCACAGGTGCGGCAGTCAAAGGTAAGGCGGAGAAGAGTACCGGTAGAGGTACGGAGATAGGCGGGTTCGTTGGCCAGTGGATTGAGCTTGCGACAATGCCCCATCTCGTACAGCATACAGTATCTGCAGGTCATCAGCGCCTCCGGTATGTCTGCCGAATAGGTTCTAAAAGAAGCACCGACAGAGGCGGTATTCGTTACCGTCTCTTCCTTTGTTTGCCGGGGTTCGGGCAGGGCTGGAATCAACTCGCGTCGCCAGCTGTTCAAGACACTGATGGGAATGAAATAGGGCTCGGTCTGCAGCGTCACGCGGCGTACCTCATAGGGTGTGTCGCCGAGTTTGGCGAGCTGTTCGCGCATCGTGGTCAGGGCACGTTCGGGATTGGATGCTGCCTCATGTGGATAGACAAAATGGCGCGAGAAGTGCTGTGTCGCGTTGCTATAGCTAATCGTGAAGCCATCCGGTGTTTCCGATACGAGCAGGTCGAGCAGGATGCGTCGCTCGGCACGGAGCGAACGGAGAAATTCAGTATCGAGGTTGCGGTGGAGGGAACCGGGTTCTCGGTTATCGGTTCTCGGTTCTCGGGATAGGGGTTTGTTAATTAGCAAGGTTTTACCCTGAATGCCATTGACCGAGAAGCCCTCGTGAGCGATGCTGAGTCCGTCACCGTTATGGAGGACAACACCTTCATGGAGGCGAACGGTAAGGGTGTTACCTCGGGCAGCCAGAACGGTTCCAATGGCCTCTCCCGTCGATTTGGGTGTCTGCCAATTGGCCATATGGGCTGTACGACCATGCAAGAAATAATCGGTCTGCCCACGGTGGAAAGTCTTAGCAGGATTCGGCTCAAAGCTCCGGCGGAAGACCGAATCGCCATCGGTTTTTTGCGCACTGAGACTATCGATCTTCTGGCGATAGTAGGCGGTTATATTGGTGACGTAGGCTTCGTCTTTGAGTCGGCCTTCAATCTTAAAGGTCGTAACGCCGGCATCAATGAGTTCGGCTAAGAAAGCACTACGGTCGAGGTCTTGCAACGAGAGTGCATACTGTTGCGCGAGCGGACGGCCGCAGTCATCGCGCAGAACTGCTTTATCGCGATCCAAGATATCATAGGGCAGTCGGCACATCTGTGCACAGCAGCCGCGGTTGGCCGATCGGCCGGTAAGGCACTCGCTCAGATAACAGCGTCCGGAATACGAGACGCACAGTGCACCATGCACAAAAGCCTCCAGTTCGATAGGCTCAACCCCTCGCTCCAGAGCATCCTGCCGCACGGCGTCACGGATAGCGCGTATCTCGCTGAGCCCCAGTTCGCGGGCGAGTACCACGCGCCGGAAGCCCATGCGCTGGAGCCGGACAGCCTGTTCGGGTGTACGGTTGTCGCACTGGGTGGAGGCATGCAGGCGAATAGGTGGCATATCGCAGTCCAGCAGGGTGAGGTCCTGAATAATCAGCGCCGAGACACCTGCCTCGTATAGTTGCCATGCCATTCGGACGGCTTCGGGGCGCTCATCATCGGTCAGCAGTGTGTTGAGTGTCACCAGAATATCCACGCCATAGGTACGGGCGTATGCCACGAGTTGGCGGATATCATCCAGGCTGTTACCCGCCGCCTGGCGTGCGCCGAACCGTGGGGCACCAATATATATCGCGTCAGCGCCCGCCTGTATGGCTGCGCGTGCGACGCTGGCATTACGTGCCGGTGCGAGCAACGTTAAGCGTTTATTGTCGGAGTTGGCTGGATAGTTCATAGAGTATGATTCCTGCGGTGACACTGACATTCAAACTGTGCTTGGTACCGAACTGGGGTATCTCGATGGTGCCGTCTGAGAGGTCAATGACCTCCTGCTGCACGCCAAAGACCTCGTGTCCAAAGACAACGGCCGTGGGTCCATCGGGTCGGAAGCAGTCGGGCGTCAGGCTGTTGGTAGTCTGCTCAACGGCATAGACCTTCCATCCCTGCTCGTGCAGCACTCTGACAGCTTCGCGTGTGTCTTCAAAATAACGCCAATCGACCGTTTCCTCAGCGCCGAGAGCGGTCTTGTGTATCTCGTCGTTGGGTGGTGTGCAGCATATGCCGCATAGCCACACTCCTGCCAGCCGGAAGGCGTCGGCGGTACGGAAGACAGCCCCCACATTATGTTGGCTGCGCACGTTATCAAGAATGGCGATGAGGGGTGTCTTGTCGGAGCTGCGGAAAGCCTCGACGCTCAGACGGTTCATTTCCTGAACCCGTAGTTTGCGGTAATCGGTCATTGGGGGTCTAATTCTTTCTCTGCATCCAATACAGCCTTACGTGCTGCTTCTTCTTTCTCGAGTCGTTTGACACGTTTCTTCTCGTCGCTGAGATAGCCGTCCCAATACTGCATCTCGGGCATCCAGACCCAGCGGTCGTAGTTAGCGCGGATGGGCAGGGGTGATGCCTGTAGGTTATCGTTGATATCAACCATGAGGCGATAGGTATTGCAGCGCACGCGCGCATCCCCGAGGTCCTCAACGACGGCATGCGTCTCGATAAGTTCGGTGGCATAACGCATGGTTTTGTCCCAGTTCTTATAGATGAACGTGCGTGCAGCAACGCTCTGCGGGCTGATACGATAGGCCAAAGTAGCCGAATCCATCGCCTCGAGGTAAAGGTGTTTCTTGAATAGTTTCTCCGCCTTGGTCATGAGGCGTGCAGCCTGCTTGGCATCTTCGGCAGAATCGGCCAACAGCAAGCCAAAGGGCAGCAGGCAGAGGATGAGTAGAATGAGTCGTTTTTTCATAATGTCAGGGCTAAACGATAGGTTAGTATTTTGTCATCGGGATTGATTTGCGCGATCAGGTCTTCGTGCAGCGGTATGAGTCGTCCGTCGTGTAGGCGTGCCAGGCAGTTGGCAGTGGTAGTATCGACATCCGCTATTTGTGCTTCTTCGCCGTAGGGCGAACGCACCGTCCAGCCTGCGAGGTCCTGCCAGGTCATCAGGTCGCCTTCCGCGGGTACATTGGCTTCGCGCAGGAGCATAAAGGCCTCAGCGCCAACGAGGCGCAGGGCTTTCTCTTCGCTATCAACCCCTTTGAGGGTAAAGAGCAGTTCGTCCGTCCCTTTGGTTCGCCAATCCAATACGCGGAAGGGCACATCAAGCCCATCCAGTCGCAGGAAGAGCCAGGTGGGGTCGTCAGCATCCTCCCATAGGCTGTTCTCAGCCCGGCATTGTATCTCACCCCGATGTCCATGCAGGCGGGTCAGGATGCCTATTTTCAATAAATCGTCGATCATTGGCGTAGAAAAAAATATCAATTATCAACTGTCAATTACGAATAATAAGGTGTCCACCGCCGGAGTTGCAGTTATAGGGACGAAGAGCCCATTTAGACTTGCCGCGCATAGGCAGACCAAAACCATAACTGATATCATACTGCTCACCGCATATCGGACACACGGCATATATCCCATCCAGCTGCACCACACTATCGCGATGCAGACAGACCGGGCAACACAAATCCATGGCGTGGTACTTGCCGTCAAGCCCCACGACCACTAACACGCCACCGTAACCTACATACTCGCGTTCGTACCGGCGCGTCATGAACGTCATGCTTTGGTAACCATTGGCAGGCACGAAATGGGGGTACTCAGCCTGTATATCCAGATCCAGATAGACCGGATACGACGGCACCGGGTTCAGACGGTTGTTACGGCAGGCGGTAAGCACAAGCAGCAAGGCTATCAGCCCCAGGGCAAGGATATGCAAACGTCGGCTTAGAAACATTGATTCAGCGTTACATCAAATATCAGCGTAGTGTAAGGCGGGATATAGGCTGCCGTTCCTTCGTTACCGGTTCCGTTCTCGCCATAGGCTAAATCGTATGGCACATACAGGATATACCGCGCGGATACATCCATCTTCTTGAGTCCTTCGCGGAAGCCTTCGATAAGTGAAGCCATCGTCATGGGCACATTCTCGCCGGAGTCAAAGACGTAGCCGTTGATAAACTTACCGGTATAGGTCACGACTACCGTCTTCAGCTCATCGGGACGGGGCGCTGCGTTGGGTATGCCCTGCCGGATAACGCGGTACTGCAGTCCGGAGGGTGTCACCTGAATGCTGTCGTTCTGTATGTTCTGTTCGAGGAATGCCGCATTCTCAGCTTTCCAGTCCAGCCAGTTGTCCTGCTTGCAAGCAGTCAGTAATGCCACAAGAGCAAGTAATACTATATATTGAATTCTGTTCATATTCTATTCTCATGCGCGTTCAGCAATCGGGTCGCAATGGTCGATACCGCTACGCTTAATCGACGGGCGACCGATGCTTCCGCTTTCCCCACCACGGCAAAGCCGTGTTGGGGGCCCCAGGTCGCGGTTCTGGGTTCTCGGTTCGAACTATCAACTGTCAACTATCAACTGTCAATTATCAATTATCAATTATCAATTATCAACTGTCAACTATCAATTGTCAACTATCTTGCCAGCCAGGGCGTGGGATCCAGCAGTTGGCGGTCCTTGTAAATCTGAAAATAGACCTCGGTCTTATTGTCGTCATCAGGGTCGGAATAGATGGTACCGAGTGCTTGCTTGGCTTTTACCTTGTCGCCCTGCTTGACCTTGAGTTGGCTGAGGTTGGAATAGACGGTTCGGTAGTTACCATGCTGTACGATGACGGCATAGGTATTACCCAATACCACACAGCTTGACACCTCGCCCTCATAGACTGCCCGTGCCGTGCTGCCGGCGGTGGTCTGCAGGTAGATACCCTTGTTATTAACCGTCACGTGCTCATAGACGGGGTGTTGGTGCACGCCGAAGGTACCGCTAATGAAACCTTTCTCCACGGGCCAGGGCAGGCGGCCTTTGTTCTGCTCGAAACCACCCGCCAGTAGTTGTTGTTCCTTGGTCAGCGTCGTCTTGGTGGCTTGTTTGCGGATGACATCTTCTATCTTCTTGTTGATTTCGTTGATGCGTTTCTGCTGTTTCTTCTGTTTGGCAGCCAGGTTTTTCTCCTTCTTCTTGAGTTCATTGAGCATCTTCTGCTGCTTGCGTTGGTCTCGCGTCAGTTGTTCTTGCTCTTTCTGCTGTGACTTCAGCGCTGCGTTGCGTTCGGTTTTACGCTCCGCAAGGCTTTGGTTCTGGGCATCGATATCCGCCTGGGTCGCCTCAATGGCGGCAACCTGGCGCTGACGGTAGCGTGCGAACTGCCTTAGGTAACGCATGCGGCGCATGAGTTGCTGGAAGTTCTTGGCAGACAGGATAAAGAGCAGCGGTGACTGCATGCGCTGCTGATAATGGGTCTTGCGGATGAGTTGGGCATAGTCCTCGCGTAGGCGGTTCTGTTCCACCTGCAGTTCGCCACGGCGCGCTACGAGGCGGAGCATGTCGTGGTCGATAGCTTGTATCTCTCTGTTGATGCCATTGATGAGACGTTTGCGGTCCTTGATGTTCTTATTGAGCAAGGTGAGTTTGTTGGTCGTGGCTGTCTCATTCTTCTTGGTTTCCTTCAGTAGTTGTTCCGTTTCCGCCAACTCACGGCGTATCTGTTCCTGCTCACGCTGTAGGTCCTTGACCTCATCAGCAGCCAGACGGAGCACCACGAGGCTACAGACCAAGCAGAGTATGAACCGTAATTTCTTCATATTCATTCAGTTTTAGGGGACGTACCGTAAAAGGCTCGTCATAGGTTCGTTTGCCGCTGCCGATCTGCAGGAGCAGCTTATGTCCGTCGTATTCGGTCGTGACGGTTCCGCCCTGCTCGCTGAAGGCGGCCTGTTGCAGGGCTTTGTAGAATGCTTCGCCGTTCTTTAGAGGCAGACTGTGCCAGGGGCCGCCCTTACGGGGCAACACCAGGGGCACGATGCAGTAACGCTTCTGCGTACGGTCCACGCCGAGCATCGCCTGGGGCGACACCTCAATGCGCACCACCTCCATACCCGCCAGGGGCTGCACGGATAGCGCCACGACGGAGTCGCGACGCGCCTGCATAGTACAATAGACGGTATAGGTTATACTATCCGCCGTGACGGTCACAGGCAGCTGGCGGGCGCTGACGGTTTGGTAGTGTTTGGTCACTACGGCGGGCGTCGTTGTGGTCTTGCGCTGCGCGCCGCAGCCAACGAGGATGAGGGTCATCAGCACCACAACAGTCCAATGGATTGCGGGTTGCAGGGAGGACTTATGGGAATATTGCTTTTGCATGTCGTTTTACTTCTTTGGGTAGTTTTTGGTTCTTATAGTTATCCATCACGATGCGCATGAAACGCTGTGCGGGCTCGCGGTTGCCCTGCAGGTAGAGCACCCAGGCATAGGTATCGAGGAACGAGAGGTTTTCGTTCTCCTGCATCAGAGCGCGGCGCACCATAATTTCAGCGTGCTGCAGTCGGTCGTTGCGTTCCATGGGTGTGAGGTGCGCAAAACTCTTGTCGTTGACAAGGGCATAGGCGTAGTTATTGAGCACCGTGGCATTATGGGGGTCAAGCCTCAAGACGGAAAGGTAGATAGGTTCCAGCTTCTTCAGATCATATTGCATGTACTCTGCCACCTGCATATACCGGAGCCATATTTGCAGATTCGAAGGGTCATCGTCCAGATAGCGTTTCAGGTCTGCCAAGGCTGCTTTCGGCTGCTTCAAAGCCATATGTACCTGAAAACGCCGCTCGGCGCTATACATATTGTAGCCCACCTGTTCATCCAAACGATCCTGCACACGCAGGTAGTCTTTTAGGCGCATATCGTTGAGATAGACCGCCTGCAGTACCTCGAGTATCTCGGTTTTGTCGGGGAAGCGACGGGCAGCCTCTTCGAGCACCTGTAGTCCTTTTTTCTGCGACTTCTTGGTTTCGCTCTTCAAGAGCGCGGTTGAATACTCATACCACGCATTCTCGGGTGCCTTGCGGTAGGCTGTTTCCAGCAACGCCAATGCCAGCTCACGCCGGCCTCCGTTGTAGTGATAGATACCTAACACACGGCTTACCTCGGGGTCACCGGGCTGCAGCAGGTCGCAGAATTGGAAGAGCCGGATGGCTGTCTCGTAGTCACCCATGACAATCTGCCGCACAGCCTCCCAGTAGTAATACTCGAAGCGCATCTCGGTGACGGTATCCGTCTGCACACGTTCCGGCTCGACCGGCACAGGCTGCTTGCCCGCAGCAAACACCCAGCCGCATACAACCAGCAACAGAATACTATAAAATCTAAAAACTCTCAACTTCACTAAACACTCAACTCTAAACTCTCAACTACTTCGTCCCCGAGTGTCCGAAGCCCCCCTCACCACGTTCGGTTGCGTCGAGCGTCGTCACTTCCACCAAGTCAGCCTGCTCCACGCGGGCGATGATCATCTGGCAGATACGTTCGCCGGACTCGATGGTCTGCGCTTCGCCACTCATGTTAATCAAGATAACCCCTATCTCGCCGCGGTAGTCGGCATCGATGGTACCCGGGGTATTGAGTACCGTCAGACCGCGCTTGAGTGCCAAGCCGCTTCGCGGACGGATCTGAGCTTCATAGCCCTCGGGCAGGGAGATGAAGAGCCCCGTCGGAATCAGTCGGCGCTCCATAGGCTGCAGCGTCACGCTTTCGGGCAAGTAAGCCCGTATATCCATACCCGCAGCCAGACGGCTCTCATACTTTGGCAAAGGGTTATTGCTCTTATTGATAATCGAGATCTTCATGCTATTTACGATTGGACGATTTACAATTGGACAATTTATTGACGATTGAACCTTTAGAATCGCTTCTCCACCAGCACTTTCAGCCCATCGGGGATGATGCGAATATGCACATCTTTTCCGATGCGGACGGGGTCACCGTCGATATGGAACGGTGTCTCGCTCTCACGATGCAGCACCAGGTCATCGGTCTGGAAGGTATCCATAAAGAGCGATGTATCCAGGTTGCCCGTAAAGAGACGAATAGCCATACTGGGAGCACCCAGCCAGGCTTGCGGACTCATCATACAGATATCCATCTGCCCATCCTGCACACTGGCGCGCGGCGCGATCTTAGCCTCATATCCCCACTGCGATGAGTTGGCAAAAGTCAGCAGGAAGGCCTTATGTTCCACCACCTCACCGTTAGACAGCTCAATACGGTAGGTCTCGGGCTTGTACCCCACCAGGTCCTTCACCACGCGGCTCACGTAGGTCTTCAGTCCGCGTGTGCCGGCATTGGCAAAGTCATATGCTACCTGTGCATCAAAACCCGTGCCACACGTGCTCACAAAAAGTCGATTATTCGCCATTCCGTAGTCAATGCGGATAGGCTCGCTGTGATTGAGCATCTCCAACGCCTTCTGCGCACGAATGGGAATACCCAGATGGCGAGCTAAGCCATTGCCGCTACCCATCGGCAGAATACCCATGGATGTCTCGGTATCGCAGAGGCCTTGCGCCACCTCATTGATTGTGCCATCGCCACCGACAGCCACCACGGCATCAAAGCCCATCTTGGCATACTGACGACTCAGTTCGATGGCATGACCTTTATATTCCGTAAAAACAATATTCCAAAGCCACTGTTTCGGGTCAAGCGTGTCGGCTATGAGTTTCGGCAGTTTTTTCTTGTTCTGCGTACCCGAAATCGGATTGATTATAAAAGCTATATTCTTCATATCTTCGTTTTTAAATCGTATTTAGCGTGCAAAGATACAAAAAATTATTGACATAGACAAATTATTTGTCTAAAAAATCCATTTTGCAGCAAGTAGGAGCTACAATTCAGCCATCAATGCCTGCTCTCACGCACTTCTTGCACGAACAGGGTACCGTCCGCGACGCGGAAAGCGACATGCAGGTCGGCGTAGTCCAGGCGATAGACACGTTCGGGGTCGTGCTGATAAGCGGGCCGCGGGTCCTGGCTGAGTATCTCATTGAGGGCAAGGCGTTGCGCCTCGGTGATTTCTTGCGCTGCACTGCCCCACTCCACGCCGAGCCGGTAGTCGCGTGTTGCCTCGGCAAAACCGCCCGTCGCCTCGGGATGGCAGTCCGTCCACGGCAGGTAAGGCTTGATGTCGTAGATAGCCGTGCCATCCTTCAGGTCTGCACCCAGTACGATGAGATCGCCGTCTTCGATACGCAGCAATCGGACACTGGTCAGCCCTATCGGGTTCGGACGAAAAGGACTACGGGTAGCAAAGACGCCCATACGGGTATTACCCCCCAGACGGGGCGGACGTACGGTTAGGGAGGGCGATTCCCCTTTTCCACCTTCAAGGGGGGTGACGGATTCCGGGTTGTCGAACTGCCAGAGGAGCCAGAGATGGCTGTAGCCCTCTATGCCGCGGATAGCATCGGGATGACGGTAGGGTTCGGTGAAGACGATGCGGGTTTCCAAGACCGAATCTTCGCGGGCCTGGCGCGGAATACCGAATTTATCATGAAAGCCGTTATGGGCGTATGCGATGATGTTCATTTTGAGTGTTGAGTGTTGAGAGTTGAGTGTTGAGTGCAGTTGAGAGTTGAGTGTTAAAAGACCGAGGGAGGCTGCATTGGCAGTCTCCCTCGGAAGTGGTACCTCTTGGAGTTGAACCAAGGACACATGGATTTTCAGTCCATTGCTCTACCACCTGAGCTAAGGTACCGAGAAGCTTTTTCGCCGGAAATGAACCGAACATTTACCCTCATTAGAAACTGGTTCTGACGAAAAAGCGTGCAAAGGTACTGCTTTTTTTTGACATGACCAAATTTTTTTGCAACTTTTTTTTATTTTTCTGCATTTTGTAAGTATTTTTCCGCTTCCATGGCCGCTTTACACCCACTTCCGGCTGCAACAACCGCTTGTCTGAAGTGCGGGTCGGCACAATCGCCTGCAGCGAACACACCGGGGAGAATTGACAGTTGACAGTTGACAGTTGATAGTTGACATTTGTCATTTGACATTTCTGCTGCCGGTTTTGCAAAACACTGCGTCGAGTGGCCTTCGGTAAGGATATAGCCTTCTGCGTCGCGGGCGATATAGTCCTTGAAGAGGTCGGTATTGGGTTTATGACCGATGGCAAGGAAGAATCCATTGATGGCAATGTGTCGTATCTCCTCTTCCGGCGTACCTTTGCGGAAAATGAGGTCAGCGCCTTCCACCTTGTTCTCACCCGTCAGACGAAGGGTGTTATGCTCAAAGAGCACCTCAATCTTGGGGTTACTAAGTACGCGGTCTTGCATGATCTGACTGGCACGCAGATACGGTTTGCGTACGATGAGATAGACCTTCTCGCAGAGACCTGCCAGGTACTGGGCCTCCTCGCATGCGGTATCGCCACCGCCGACTACGGCTACCGTCTTCTTGCGGTAGAAGAAACCGTCGCAGGTAGCGCAGGCACTAACACCGCGTCCGCGATAGTCTTCTTCGGACTGGATGCCCAGGAACTTCGCACTGGCACCGGTAGCGATGATAAGCGTATCGGTCTCGTATTCCTCAGTATCTTCCACCCAGATCTTATGGGTGACGGGTGCTTGGTTATCCGCACCGGGTTTGGCGAGTTCCACCTTCGTAACGATGCCGCTCAGAAAACGCGTACCGAACCGTTCAGCCTGACGTTTCATGTCGTTCATCATCGTGAAGGGGTCTATCCCGTCGGGATAGCCGGGGAAGTTCTCCACCTCGGTGGTGATGGTCAACTGTCCGCCGGGCTGCGGGCCCTCGATGAGCAGCGGATGAAGATTGGCACGGGATGCATAGATGGCTGCCGTATAGCCGGCAGGACCCGATCCGATAATAATACAAGACTCTTTCATATTTACGATTTGACGATTTACAATTTGACGATTTACGATTTACGATTTTACGATAAAAAAAATCACCTCAGGTCATTCACATAAGTACCTTCCGCAGGCCGTAGGATATAGTCAACGGGTGTGGTGATGTACCCGGGGTTGGTGAGGCGGAGCGTGGAGACGCGTTTGCCTTCCTTCAGCTCAATCTGCAAAGGCAGCCCATCCGAGGTACGCACGCGTATGGTGACGCGCGTTATACCCGCCGAGGCGTCCTTGGGCGTCAGGGTGATCGTTGTAGTACGACCGTCCTCTGCCTCGCGTTCCGTAACATGGCTCTCCGCCGCCACCGCCTTGGCATACAGAAACGGATTCGTCTCCAGCAGTTCCTCCGCCGTAGGCGTCGAGAGCGTCAGCTCGTCCGTCTCCTGCGCGTACATATATAAGGTGTGCCCGTCGTAGGCGGCACGGAGGTCAAAGACTGTCAGCAGGAAACGGTCGCCGCACATGGTGATGGAACCGTTGTAGTGCATCGGCGCAGAGACATCCTCGCTTATCGTGAGGGTAAAGTCCGATTGCATGGTCTTCTGCTCCAGGTTCGTCAGCAGCGAGCTCAGCACCGTTAAGATGGTCAGTAATAGTTTCATTTCTGTTCTAACTCTTGCAGTAGTTTATCCAGTTGGTCCAGGTCTTGTATGAGCACGTCCCTACCCTTGGGTCCCTTGTTCGGGCCAACGATACCGGCGGCCTCCAGCTGGTCGCTCAGTTTACCGGCGCGGTTGTAGCCTATCTCAAAGGCACGTTGCAGGCGTGAGGTGGAGCCTTCCTGCTTGGTAACCACATACCGAGCCACGTCGGCAAACATCGGATCGAGCCGTTTCATATCCACGCTGCCGGGTGCCACAGCCTCGGCTTCGCCGCCTTCGCCCACATATTCGGGCAGTTGGTAAGGCTCAAAGTAATGCTGCTGCTCGGCGATATAACCAACGATCGCATCGACCTCGGGCGTATCCACAAAGGCACACTGCACACGTGTGATAGATGCGTTACCTGCATAGAGCGAGTCGCCGCGACCGATGAGTTGTTCGGCTCCCTTGGCATCAAGCACCGTGCGCGAGTCGATGACCGACTGCGTGCGCAGAGCCATACGCGTCGGGATGTTAGCCTTGATGACACCGGTCACGATATTGACCGACGGACGCTGGGTAGCCAGAATCATGTGCATACCCACCGCACGCGCCTTTTGCGTGATACGAGCGATAGGCGTCTCTACCTGTTTGCCTGCCTGCATGATGAAGTCGCCGTACTCGTCGATGATGATTACGATATAGGGCAGGAAGCGGTGATGCAGCTCGCCCGCCACGAGTTTCTCGGGGTTGAGACGACGGCGGATGAACTTGTCGTTGTAGTCCTCCAGGTTCCTGACACCGGCGTCCATGAGTAACTTATAGCGGTTCTCCATCTCAATGACCAGCGAGTTGAGCGTATTGATGACGCGGTCGCAGTCGGTGATGACGATCTGCTCGGGGTCCGTATCGGGCATCGCAGCCAGGTAATGCTTGATGAGCGGTTTATAGGGCGCAAACTCCACCATCTTGGGGTCCACCATCACCAGTTTCAGCTCCGCGGGGTGTTTCTTGTACAGCAGCGAAGTGATGATGGCATTGATGGCTACCGACTTACCGGTACCCGTTGCACCGGCCACCAGCAGGTGGGGCGTCTTGGCCAGGTCGAACATAAAGACCTCGTTGGTAATGGTTCGTCCGTAGGCGATAGGCAGACGCATCTTCTGCTCCTCCTGGAAACGCTTGGAGGCGATGACGGAGTGCATCGAGACGACCTGCGGCTTCTCGTTGGGCACTTCAATACCGATGGTGCCCTTGCCGGGAATGGGGGCAATGATACGAATGCCCATCGCAGAGAGCGACAGCATGATATCGTTCTCCAGAGACTGAATCTTCGACACACGCACACCCGCCTTTGGCACAATTTCATAGAGCGTGACCGTCGGACCCACCGTAGCCTTAATCGACTCAATCTCTATGCCGTAGTTCCGCAGGGTGGTTACAATACGATTGGCATTCGACTGCTGTTCGGCTTGGTCAATTATTGGTGCGGTCTCGTTGTCATAGACCTTCAGTAGGCTGATAGGCGGGAACTTAAAGGTCTCCAGTTCCTTACGCGGGTCATAGGGCCCGAGTTTCTGCAGGAGGTAATCGGGGTCGCGCTCCGACATCTCCACATCTTCGGGCTTGTTGATGGTGAGGTCGGGGTCTTCGGCTTCCGTCTCGGCCGTTGCCTCGGGCTCATCTTCTGTCACAGCCTCCTCATCGGCGGTAGGCGTATAGGTTATTTGGATTTCATCCGTTGGTTCCGTCGCTTCCGTTGTTTCCGTTGCTTCCGGTTCGTCCTCCAGAATTACGTCCGGTTCCGGTTCGTCGGTACCGGTATTGGTAAACACCACCACGGTATTACCGTCCTCCTTATCTGTCTCGTCTGTTTCCGTCGGCTCCGTCGTTTCCTCGGTCGGAACGTTCGCGGCAGGTTCTTCCTCTTTCGGCTTCGGTCTGTGCATCATCGACTTCACCCACCGCCATGCTAATATCATACGCGGAATGAAATGCTTATCCGACAGCACCAGGAAGATGATGAGCGTCACCAGCAAGATAAGGCTCGTGCCCATCGGTTGCACATACGACACCAGCCATCCTGCCAGCCATGAGCCGTGTGCTCCACCCCAGCGGAAGAAAGTATCAATACCCGTTATATCCTGCGCAAAACTCAGCGTTACCGAGCCCCACAGCAGCCAGAACACGCTGCAGAAAAACCACCGGAGGGGTTTAATCTTCACAGCCTCCAGCAGATGCAGGCCGTAGAACAGGATCAGGTTGATGATGACCATCGACAGCAGTCCGAAACTACCGTCGATGAGGAATCGGCTCAGGTAAGCACCGGGCAGTCCCACCCAGTTATGTATCTCGCGTCGCAGGGCACGCCTTTCTTCGGATGTCTGCTCCAGGATGGAATGGTCCGCTTTGCCCGTAACAAAGAAACTGATATACGCCAACGTCAGGAACGCAGCGATGGCTATCAGCACCAGCCCTAACACGATGCGGGTGCGGTTGTCTTGGAAGAAATTGACCACCTTCTCCGTCAGGCGCTGGCCCTCTACAAGGATGGTCTCGTCCCGCTCAGTTCGGCGGGGAGTATCGGTATTTTTTGTCGGTTTTCTTGGCATATCTACACAATTAGCCTGCAAATATACAACAAAAATTGCACATACGCAAATTTTCGGAACCTTTTTTTGCAAAAATAGAGTAAAAACTCTATATTTTGACGTGAATGAGGGCGTTTATGCTTGCATAACGACGCCTTCATACACGGCGAAATAGGGGGCTTCAGCCCTTTTGCAAAAAGGTTCCGGAAATGGGGGCCAATATGTCCGGCAGGACGCGAACGTAATTTCGAAGGGGTCCCCATTTATGGGGGAGTATGTCGAAATATACAACAAAAATTGCACATACGCAAAAAAAATCGCCACATTCTTGCGAAATGGCGATTTTTTATCGGTTCTCGGTTCTGGGTTCTGGGTTCTCGGGAGAGACGGCAAGGAATGCCGTCTCTACTACAGGTGACCACGGTTCTCGATTCTGGGACCCCAAAAGCTCAACATGAGGTTTTGGGGAGAGCGGAGGCCCTGAGGACTTCAATGAGT
>OCTX012266662.1_pt1 | contig 21254 bp, 12 predicted proteins | sample 1539691 | NCBI WGS metagenome assembly OCTX01 (sample SAMN02144231, study PRJEB22623) | gut metagenome | biome: sheep rumen | host: Ovis aries | place: New Zealand
ATCTGGAACGGACAGGATCACGTGGAAGTGGTGGAAGGGCTGCGCGAAAGCGGAATCATTTAGCGGGGTATCGGTTTTTTTTCGTACCTTTGCCGACGGAATGGCAGGACGATCTGTCGCGGGGCTCCGGCCCTGAGGAAAGTCCGCACAGGAAAGGGCACCCGGCTGTGGAAAGCACAGTAGGGAGTAATCTTTAAACAGCGTAACAGAAAAGAACCGCCGGAGTTTTTCTTTTTTTTCTCCGGTAAGGGTGAAAACGCGGGGTAAGGGCCCACGACGCTGCATGGCGACATGCCGCGGGTACGCTGTCCGGGCCTGCAAGACCAAATATACCGGCAGTCGAGGGCGGCCCGCCTGATGCCGGGGGGTAGGTTGCGAAGATAAATGACAGATTCAAAAACAGAAAGCGGCTTACGGCCCTGCCATTCCTTTTTTTATTCACGACTCTCCCTCTTCCCCATCATGCCCACCGTAAGTTGGAGCATGGACTTCTGATCATGATACGACAAGCCCCGAAGATGCTTCTCCGGGGCTCGTACTGTAAGGATATCGGCCGATTATTTCCGGAACCAAGCCAGGGACTTGGCGCAGAGGTCGGAAATGGATTTCCAGTCTCCGGCAGCAATGACATCCTTGGGGAAGAGTTTGGAACCCATGCCCACGGCGGTGACGCCGCTCTTGCCCCAGGCCGTCAGATTCTCTTCCGTAGGCTCTACGGCACCGGTGCACATCACCATGGCCCAGGGAAGCGGGCCCAGGATGTTCTTCACGAAGGACGGGCCGCCCACGTTTCCGGCCGGGAAAACCTTCACCAGGTCGCAGCCCAGTTCCTGGGCCTTGACAATCTCGGTCACGGTGCCGCAGCCGGGGCTGTACGGGATGCCGCGGCGGTTGGCCACCTTCACCACTTCCTCCACCATGCAGGGCGACACCAGAAAATCGGCCCCCATCTGCATATAGAGGACAGCGGTGGGCGCATCCAGGATGGTACCGGCACCCAGGGCCATCTCGGGGCATTCCTTCCGGACGAAAGAAATGACCTCCTCGAACACCTTGTTGGCGCCGTCACCGCGGTTGGTGAATTCGAAGGCGCGGATGCCGCCGTCATAGCAGGCCTTCACCACCTTCTTGGTAAGTTCCACATCCTTGTTGTAGAACACCGGAACGATACCGGTGCTGCGGATGATGTTGATTGTGTCGATTTTATTGAATTTAGCCATATCGATTCTTCTCTTTGGTTCAGAATGACACTTAGCGACTTACCCGGCCGGAGCCGCCGCCCTTGATTAAACCTTCCACTTCAGAGACCGTAACGCGGTTGTAGTCGCCCAGGATGGTGTGCTTGAGGCAGGAGGCTGCCGCAGCGAACTCGATGGCTTCCTGGTCGGTGTCGTAGGCGATGAGGCCGTACAGGAGACCGCCCATGAAGGAATCGCCGCCACCCACACGGTCAACGATATGGGTGATGTCGTACCGACGGCTCTGCCAGAGAGTCTTGCCGTCGTACAGGACGCCGCCCCAGGTGTTGTGGTTGGCGTTGATGGAGCCGCGCAGGGTGATGGCCACTTTCTTGCACTTCGGGAACTTTTTCATCAGCTGTTCTGCCACGCTCACGAAGATGCTCTGGTCAATCTCACCGCCGGTTTTCTCGGCGTCAAAGCCTTCGGGCTTGATGCCGAACTCCTTCTCGGCATCTTCTTCATTGCCCAGGATGAGGTCGCAGCCCTCCACCAGGGCGGGCATCACCTCAGCGGCCGTTTTGCCGTATTTCCAGAGTTTCTTGCGGTAATTGAGGTCGCAGGACACCTTCACGCCCAATTCGTTGGCCACCTTGATGGCTTCCAGGCAGGCGTCGGCCGCGCCCTGGCTCAGGGCAGGGGTGATGCCGGTCCAGTGGAACCAGTCAGCCCCTTCCAGCACCTTGTACCAGTCCACCATCCCGGGCTTGATCTCAGAGATGGCGGAGTGGGCGCGGTCATAGACCACCTTGGAACCACGGGCCACGGCGCCGGTTTCCAGATAATAAATTCCCACACGGTCTCCGCCGTACACCACGCCGTCGAGGTTCACGCCCAAACCCTTGAGTTCGGCCGTACACATGTCGGCGATGTCGTTTTTGGGAAGGCGCGTCACAAAATGGGCGTCCACGCCGTAGTTGGCCAGCGAGACGGCCACATTGGCTTCGCCGCCGCCGAAGGTTGCATCAAACTGATGAGCCTGGGAAAAACGCTGGTATCCCGGGGTCGAGAGGCGAAGCATCACTTCGCCGAAGGTTACTACTTTTGCCATAATTTATTCGTTATCAAGTATTATCGTAAATCTTTGGTGGCGCACCAGTCCATGTCGTTATAGTCGTCGTTTTCCCCGCACATGCCCCAGATGAACGTATAGTTGCGGGTGGCGCAGGCGCTGTGGATGCTCCACTGCGGAGAAATGACAGCCTCCTCGTTGTGCATCCAGATGTGCCGGGTTTCCTGCGGTTCGCCCATGAAATGGCAGACGGCCGCATCCTCAGGCACTTCGAAATAGAAATAGACCTCCATGCGGCGGTTGTGCGTATGGGCCGGCATGGTATTCCAGGTGCTGCCGGGGGCGAGTTCGGTCATTCCCATCTGCAACTGGCAGCAAGGGACGACTTCCTTCACGAGCAGGCGGTTGATGGTCCGTTCATTGGACTCTTCCAGGCTTCCCATATGCATGACCACGGCGTCTTTCTTGGACACCTGCTTTACGCCGGTCTCGCGATGGGCCGTGGCGGAGCAGAAGTAGAAATGCGCCGGATGTTCGGGGTCCACGCTCTTGAAGGTGACATGACGGTTTCCCCGTCCCACATAGAGCGCCTCCTTGAAGGGAATGGTGTACTCCTCCTCCCCTACCCGGACGATGCCGGTTCCGCCCACGTTGATGATGCCGAGTTCCCGGCGCTGGGTGAAATAATCGGCCCGGAGAATGTCGGGAGCGCTGAGCAGAAGGTCTTCCTTGACGGGGACGGCGCCGCCTGCGATGATGCGGTCGAACATGGAATAGACCATGTTGATTTCATCGGCGACCATGAGGTTTGTCACCAGATACTCGCTGCGCAGCCGGGCGGTGTCATAGTGTTTCGCGTCCAGATTGCCGGACGCCTGGCGTACTTCACAATTGATTTTCATAGTCTTATTCAGGTTGTTTTCCGATATAGGCCAGGATGCCGCCGTCCACATACAGGATATGGCCGTTCACCGCATCGGAAGCATGCGATGCCAGGAATACGGCGGGGCCGCCCAGTTCCTCGGGCTGCAGCCAGCGGCCGGCCGGCGTTTTCGCGCAGATGAAACTGTCGAAGGGATGGCGGCGTCCGTCGGGCTGTCTTTCCCGAAGGGGAGCCGTCTGCGGCGTAGCGATGTAGCCGGGGCCGATACCGTTGCACTGGATGTTGTAGGAGCCGTACTCCGAGCAGATGTTGCGGGTGAGCATCTTCAGGCCGCCCTTGGCCGCCGCATAAGCCGACACCGTCTCGCGGCCCAGTTCGCTCATCATGGAGCAGATGTTGATGATCTTGCCCTCGCGGCGTTCCATCATTTCGGGAAGGACAGCGCTGGAAACGATATAGGGTGCCACCAGGTCCACATCGATCACGGCCTGGAACTCGGCACGCTTCATCTCGTGCATGGGAATGCGCTTGATGATACCGGCATTGTTCACCAGGATGTCAATCTGGCCCACTTCGGCATGAATCTTTTCCACCAGGGCTTTCACATCATCCTCTTTGGTGACATCGCAGACATAGCCTTTCACGTTCGTGATGCCCGCCTCTTTGTAATTGGCCAGGCCGCGCTCCAGGGCCGCCTCATTGATGTCATTGAATATAATGGTCTTGATACCTGCGCCGACAAAGGCTTTGGCAATATTGAAGCCGATGCCGTAGGAGGCGCCGGTAATCCAGGCATTCTTGCCTTCAAGAGAAAAAAGATTGTTCATGTTTTATAATTGTTTTTTAACGGTTTCGAACCAAGTGGCGGCGTCCTTGACATTACCCTTGGACCAGCAGGAGCCGAATTGATAACGGAAAGGTTCACCGCTGCGGACCTCGCGGGTGCAGATGCCGTGGATTCCGTCGGGCGTGACGGCGGCCTGCAAAGCGCCGGGCACTACGACCGCCACCCCGAGCATCCCGTCTTCGGGCTCAATACTCTGATCGGAAGCGTGCTCCCAGAGTGCATAGACGCCCTCTTCCAGGCATTCTTCCACCAGGGTCTCCTGGGCAGGATGCCGGTTGACGCCGGCGGCGATGGTGAGGGTTTCCGCTCCGGAGAAGGTATAGCGGTCTTCCACGGTGCAGAAATAGGTATCGGGCAAAACGGTCACCTGTTTGTCCAGCGAGACGGAAACGGTTTCGGAGGCCTGCCACTGCGGATAATGAAGGACGAAGACCACCTTCTCCGGCGTTTCCTCCAGCATCTCGAACGAGCGGTAATTGGTGGCCGGATAGCAGAGTTTTCCGTCAATCATGGGAGCGGAAGCGCCGCCGCCCAGGGAGACGGCCACCTTGTAGCAGTCTTTCCCTCCGTGGTTGTGGTGGTAGTAGTCGGGGTCTTCCTGGGCGCCCTTATACCACTCATCGGCCACGAGCCGTCCCGGAAGTTTGACCCAGATGTCAATGCCCGGTGAAGTGGGATTCCCCTCCAGCGCCTTGCCGTAGAAGCGGCCGGCCACCAGGGAGTTTTCAAACACGAAGTCATCGGCCCTCTCGGGGACGTAACGGGCCATCACCTTCTCGCCGCTGCCGCCCTGACAACCCGCAAGGGCTGCCAGGACCAGCGACACGATCAATAATCTCTTCATATTAAACTTCTACAGGTTTGTACTTGGGAACCAGGGACTTCATGATGATCCAGCCGATCAGGTAGGCCAGGCCGCAGAAGCAGAACATGATGAAGTATCCGGCCGGCTTGCCTTCGAAGCCCATGAAGTGGAAGGCGGCACCCTGCCCTTCGGCATAGGTGAACAGGTTACCGGCCACCTTCTGGATAATCATGGAGCCGAGACCGCCCGCCATGGCACCGATACCGGTGACGGAAGCGATGGTGCTCTTGGGGAACATGTCACCCACGGTGCTGAAGATATTGGCGCTCCAGGCCTGGTGTCCCGCACCGGCGATGCCGATCAGGACGGCCGGCCACCAGGGGCTGTAGGCACCCAGCGGCTGGGCGGCCAGGGCCACCAGCGGGAAGAAGGCGAAGATGAGCATGGCCAGCATGCGGCCGGCGTACGGATCCATTCCCTTCTTCTCGACGAACAACTTGGGCAGATAACCGCCGAACAGGGAAATCACCGTCACAATGGCGTAGAGGGTGAAAATGAGGCCCTGACCCAGCGGAGAACTGGCGGGAGCGTTGAACTGGTCCTGGAAATAGGCCGGAGCCCAGAACAGGAAGAACCACCACACGCCGTCCGTGAGGAACTTGCCCACGATGAAACTCCACGTCTGCTTGTAGCGGAAGCACTGGATGAAGGGGATGGACTTTTCATCGGCCGCGGCAGCCTTGGCGGCGGCATCCTCGGCATCGTCCTGGTGGATGTATTCCAGTTCGGCCTCGTTCACATGCTTGCTCTTTTCGGGCTTGTCATACATGAACTGCCAGAAGAACATCCACAGGAAGCCCAGGGCGCCGATGATGATGAATGCCATTTCCCAGCCGAAGTGCTTGGCGAGCGGCGGAATCAGCAGCGGAGCGGCCAGAGCGCCCACGGAAGCACCTGCATTGAAGATGGAGGTGGCAAAGGCGCGGTCTTTCTTGGGGAAGTACTCGGCCGTGGTCTTGATGGCGGCCGGGAAGTTTCCGGACTCGCCCAGCGCAAGAATGCCGCGGCAGAGGAGGAACAGGTACACCGATACCGTAGAGATGGCCAGGGCCACGTTGGAACCGGCTTCGACCGCCCTGAGGGCGGCCACGGAATCCACTTCGGGAACAAACCAGGTGGTGGCGACACCGCAGCCGGCGTGCATCACGGCGCCCAGGGACCACACGCCGATGGCGATGAGGTAGCCCTTCTTGGTGCCCATCCAGTCCACGAACTTGCCGGCGAACAGGCAGGCGATGGCATAGAAGATGGAGAACAGGGAGGTGATGGTGCCGTAATCGGCATCGGTCCAGTGGAACTCGGGCGCGATGAACTCCTTATAGGTGAGGGAGAGCACCTGGCGGTCCAAGTAGTTCACGGTAGTGGCGACAAACAGCAGACTGCAGATCCACCACCGCCAGTTGGTCATTAATTTTTTCTGTGTTGACATAGGCTATAGGATGGATTTAACGGCTTCGCGCATGCCCTTTTCCTGGATGAGGGCCAGGTCTTTGCAAAGAAGGTCGGTCAGGCCCGGGATGGCATTGAGGTCTTCGCCCCAGATGAATTCATCGGCCAGGACGCCCTTGGCAACCTTGGCGACGTCTCCGGTGGCCCAGAGTTCCTTCAGGAGATCCATGATCTTGGGATCGTCGTTGGGGACGATCTCGTCCTCACCGCGCTTTCCGCCCTTGTAATAGGTGCAGATGCCGGCAAGGCCCAGGACGATGCCCTGAGGCAGTTCCCCCTTGCGCTCGAGATAGGTCTTGAGGCCGGGGAGGTCGCGGGTCTTGAACTTGGGGAAGGAGTTGAGCATGATGGAGGTGACGAAGTGCTTCACGAACGGATTGCGGAAGCGCTCCATGACATCGCCGGCAAATTTCTCGAGTTCGTCCTTGGGCAGGTTGCAGGTGGGAAGGAGTTCCTCGAACATCACCTTATGGACGAACTTGCCCACCTCGGGATCTTCGCAGCATTCCTTGACGGTATTCAGGCCGCTCAGGTAGCCCACGGGGCTCAGAACCGTGTGGGGGCCGTTGAGGAGGGTCACCTTACGCTCGTGGTAAGGGGCCTCGGAAGGGACGAAGAGCACATTGAGGCCCGCCTTGTCGGCCGGGAACTCGTCGGCGACCGCCTTGGGGGCTTCGATGACCCAAAGGTGGAAAATCTCCGCCTTGTCCAGGAGATGGTCTTCATAGCCGACACGTTCGCACAACTGGGCGGCGGTGTCACGCGGGTAGCCGGGGACGATACGGTCCACGAGGGTGCTGTAAACGCCGCAGCACTCCTCGAACCAGGCGCTGAAGTCCGGGCCCAGGTTCCACAGATCGATGTACTGGCGGATGCATTCCTTGAGGTGCTTGCCGTTTTCGAAAATCAGTTCGCAGGGGAAGAGGATGAGCCCCTTGTCCTTGGCGCCCTGGAAATGCTCGAAACGGTGATACAGCAGCTGGGTGAGTTTTCCGGGATAGGAACTGGCAGGCTTGTCGGTAAACTGGCAGGAGGCGTCGAAGGCGATGCCGGCTTCGGTGGTGTTGGAGATCACGAAGCGGATTTCGGGCTGCTCGGCCAGTTTAAGGTATTCCTCGAACTGGGTATAAGGGTTCAGGCCGCGGGAGATCACGTCAATCAGGTCCACGCTGTCAACGGGCTGTCCGTTCTGGAGCCCCTGAAGGTTCAGGTGATAGAGGCCGTCCTGCTCGTTGAGCCATTCCACCATTCCCTTCTCGATGGGCTGGACAACCACTACGGAGCCGTTAAAATCGGTCTTCTGGTTGGTCTTCCAGATAATCCATTCGATGAAAGCGCGGAGGAAATTGCCTTCGCCAAACTGAATCACCTTTTCGGTGTACTGCTTTGCCTGCGGTGCAGACGTACGATTAAGTCTTTCCATATCAGTGTTTTATAAAGTTACTCCTTGTTTAAAGATGGCGATCTCGCGGATGCCGTGTTTTTCATTGTTCACCGGTTCCCCAGAAGCGGCGGCCAGCACGAATTCGATAAAGCGGGCCGACACTTCCTCCATGGACTCCCCTTGTGCCAGCACGCCGGCGTTGAAGTCGATCCAGGAAGGCTTGGCCTGGTACAGCGGGGTGTTGGTGGAAATCTTCATGGTGGGGACGAAACTGCCGAACGGGGTTCCGCGACCGGTGGTGAAAAGGACAATCTGGCAGCCGCTGGCCGCAAGGGCCGTAGAGGCCACAAGATCGTTTCCGGGGGCCGACAGCAGGTTCAAGCCCTTGACGCTGAGGCGCTCGGCATACTTAAGAACGCCGCGGACGATGCTCTTTCCGCACTTCTGCGTGCAGCCCAGGGATTTCTCTTCCAGGGTGGAGATGCCGCCGGCCTTGTTGCCCGGCGAAGGGTTCTCATACACGGGCATCCCCTGCTTGATGAAGTATTCCTTGAAATCGTTGATCAGATGCACCGTCTTGTCAAAGGTGGCGCTGTCCTGGCAACGGTTCATCAGGATGGTCTCGGCCCCGAACATCTCGGGCACTTCGGTAAGGACGGTGGTGCCGCCCTGGGCCACGATCCAGTCGGAGAATACACCCAGCAGCGGGTTGGCCGTAATGCCGCTGAGGCCGTCGGAGCCGCCGCATTTGAGGCCCACGCGGAGTTCGCTCACCGGAACTTCCGTGCGCTTGTCCCGGGAACAGACGGCGTAGATTTCCCGGAGGCGCTCCACACCGTACTGGATCTCGTCGTCCACCTTCTGGCAGACAAACATCTTCACGCGGCTCTCATCCACGGGACCGACCAACTCACGGAAGGCGTCCAGTTGGTTGTTCTCGCAGCCCAGGCTCACCACCAGCACGCCGCCGGCGTTGGGATGATGGACCATGTCGGAGAGAACCTTGCGGGTATTCTCGTGGTCGTCACCGAGTTGGGAGCAGCCGTAATTGTGCGGGAAGCACACGATGGCATCCACCGATTCCATCGGTGCTTCCGAACAGTCTTTGACACCGTCCCCCACGACACCTTTTTCCAATTCGGCCTTGAAGCGGCTCACGATCTGCTCGCAGATGCCGTTCACGCAGCCCACAGTGGGAATCACCCAGATCTGGTTGCGGATGCCCACCTGGCCGTCGGCCCTTCTGAAACCCATGAACGTGCGCTTGGAGGCGCTTTCCGGAATGTCCGCGAGGGCGGGCTTGTAGTGATACTCCAAAAGCCCTTCCAGGTTGGTCTTGATGCAGGAATGGTCCACCAGGGTGCCGGCTTCGGCATCCCGGGTCACATGGCCGATGGGGAAACCGTACTTGATTACGTTCTCCCCTGCCCTGAGGCCCTGGAGGACGATTTTATGGCCGCGGGGAATGTCCGTCGCGAGGGTGACGCCTTCCACCACCTCTCCCTTGGAAAGGTCCTGAAGGGCTACCGCCACGTTGTCGGCCGGATTGATTTTGATGTATTTCATTAGAACTGGAAATAATTCTTGGCGTTGTTGTAGCAGATGTCTTCAATCATCTGGCCGATGAAGTCCATCTCGGAGGCCGGCAGTTTTCCCTGTTCCACATCCTTGCCGAAGACGTCGCAAAGGATGCGGCGGAAGTACTCGTGACGGGGATAGGAGATGAAACTGCGGCTGTCCGTGAGCATGCCCACGAAACGGCTGATGAGACCCAGGTTGCTCAGGGAATCCATCTGGCGGCGCATGCCCACTTCCTGATCCAGGAACCACCAGCCGGAGCCGAACTGCATCTTGCCGGGAACGGTGCCGTCGTTGAAGGTATAGGCCATGGTCATCATCACGGCATTGTCCTTGGGGTTCAGGCAGTAGAGGATGGTCTTGGCCAGTTTATCCTCGCGGGTAAGGCGGTCGAAGAAACGGTGGCCGGCCGCGGCGATGTCCAGGTCGTGGATAGCGTCGTAACCGGTGTCGGCCCCCACCTCGGCGAACATCTTGGTGTTGTTGTTTCGGATGGCGCCGATGTGGAACTGCTGTGCCCAGCCGGCCTCGGCGTCCATGACGGCCTGGTCGTGCAGGAAGGCGCTGCGGAATTTCTCCAGTTCCTTGGGACTGGGGGCAATGCCCAGGAGCGCTTTCTTGAAGATGAGTTCAATCTCGATTTCCTTGTAATCGGCGCTGTAGAAGTTCTCCAGGCCGTGATCGGAGAGTTTGCAACCGTTCTCGGCGAAATAGTCGTGGCGCTTCTTGAGGGCTTCCTGGAGGTCGGCATAGGAGTTGATTTCCATGTCGGCGGCTTCGCCCAGACGCTTCAGGTAGGCCTTGTAAGACTCGGGACGCTCGATGGCCATGGCGCAGTCAGGACGCCAGGCGGGAATCACCTTCACGCCGAAGGGATGCTGGGCGATCATCTTGTGCCAGCGGAGGTCGTCGGCCGGATCATCGGTGGTGCAGACCACCTGCACGTTGAATCTCTTGATAAGGGCCTGGCCGCGGAACTCGGGCGTGGCGAGGCAGGCATTGCACTCCTCGAAAATTTCACGGGCCGTAGCCGGGCACAGGAGTTTTTCGATTCCGAAAACGCGGCTCAACTCCAGATGGGTCCAGTGGTAGAGCGGATTCCGCATGGTGTAAGGAACCGTCTCGGCCCACTTCTGGAAAGTCTCCCAAGCGCTGTGCTTGCCGCCGGTGAGATAATCCTCGGACACGCCGTTGGCGCGCATGGCACGCCATTTATAATGGTCGCCATAATGGCCGTCCACCAGCCAGAGCTGGGTGATATCACGGAACTGGATGTTCTCGGCGATCTGCTGCGGAACCAGATGGCAGTGATAGTCGATAATGGGCATCTTCTCCGCGTGCTCGTGGTAAAGTTTCTTAGCGGTCTCCGTCTGGAGCATGAAATCGGGATTGATAAAGGTCATAGTTCCAAATGATTAATTGTATTATCGGGAAGAGAGTCGGGGTATCACCCCCGGCTCCCTTAAATTAGGTAGCATTACTTTCTGCCCTTGTAGTTGGGAGAAGCGGAATTCCAACGGGGATCGCCGATGTCGGCCTTGCACAGATCGGCATTGACGAGTTTCAGGTTGAATTCGGCAGAGCCGGCGCAAGGATCCTCGGTGAGGATACCGCCATTACCGCCGACGGCCACTTCCTGGCTGATGGCGCCTCCGAAGAAGCCTTCCGCCACGTTGAAGAAGAAGTTCTCGCTCATGACAGGGACTGTAGCGCCGCTCTTGGCGAGCAGCGACTTGCCGCCGATGTTCAAGAAGAGGTTCTTTTTCACGATATACTTGGAAGGATCGGCCGCCAGAGAACGGATCCAGAGGAGGCCATTGCCGGCATCCACGGAGCAAGCCGCGAAAGTGTTGTTCACGATAGCGATGCTAGTGGCAATCTCCTTGTCGATGCGCACGAAGTCACGGCCACCGTCGTAGAAGGTGTTCTGGGAAATGTTCACGGCACCGTAGGCACCCTTACGGATATCCAGCATACCCTGACCGGTGCCGAAGCCGTGGACCAGGTTCTTCTGGAAGTCGAACACCGAAATGAGAGATGATTCACCATTGCCGTAGAAGATACTCTTGTTGTAGTCGAAGATTTCGCAGTTGATAATCTGCAATTTCGTCATCCCGACAGCTTCAGAAATCTCGAAGGCATTGCCCAAGGCTTTCTCCTTACCGTTGAACTTGATACCGCTGGCCACGAAGGAGGTGGTACCGCCCCCCAGTTTGAAGCCGCCGATGATCTCCACATTGCCGGTACCCATCAGGGCGACCGGAGCAATCAGCGTGATGACACCGCCGTCGGTGAGTTCACTGAGATCGTAGGTACCGGCCTTGAGGGTGATACCGGCCTTACCCGCATCGAGGGCATTGCCAAGTTCGGCCACATTGCTTACGGTGATTTCGGAAGAAACCTTACCAGCATTGGAGTTCCAGCGGGGTGCACCCACATTGGAAGCCAGGCAAAGGGCATCTATCAGGGTGTAATCCAAGTTAGAAGCATCCTGCACGGGATCGTTGGCCAGGATGACACCGCCATTGGAGGTAGCAATCTCTTCCGTAATGACACCCGAGAAGAATTTTTCGGAGGTGCAGTTGTAGAAGAAGTTGCCGGCGACCACATCCGGGACCGTAACGCCGCTGGCCTTGGACAGAAGATTATTGTCTCCGTTCTCGTTCAGGAACAAGTTATTCTTGAAGGTGTAGGTGGCAGGCGTAGAACGGACATAGAGGACACCGTTTCCGTTGTTCAGCGTGACACCGTCAAAGGTGTTGTTCACAATGTTCACGGCACCGGTCACCTTGCCTGCATCGGCACGGATGAAGTCACGGCCACCGGCAAAGGTGCTGTTCTGGATGGTAACCACACCATAGGCACCCTTGCGGATATCGATGGTCCCCTGACCACCGCCGAGCTTGCTGGCAAACACATTGTCAAATACCAAGGCCTCGAAAGCGGAGCCATCGGCATTGCCGTAGAAGAGGCTCTTGCCGATATTGGACACATTGACGTTGCGGACAGTGAGATTGCGAAGGACAGATGCATTGCTGATACTGATGAAGTTGTTGGCTCCATCCCCTTCGAAGGTGAGACCCTCGATGGTTACCGTACCCAGTTCACCTTCGGCCACATTGATCTGGCTGATTTTCACCGTTGCGCCGCCATTGCCCTTGAGATGCATGTTGGCGGTGAGGGTGAGGCTGGCAGCAGAGAGATCGTATTCGCCGTCGGCGAAAGAAATATCGGTCTTGCCGGCCTCGACAGCAGCGGTAAATTCTTCAACGGAAGAAACCGTGAAGGAGTTGCCGTCACTGGCAGGAATGCTGGCAGGATTCCATCTGGGATCGCCGGCGCCAAGACTCATTACCACGGCATTGGTGAGGGTGAAGTCTCCGTTAGCGGCATCCTTGAAAGGATCGGCGGAAAGGAAGACACCACCACCGTTGGCGGCCAGTTCGGCGTCAATGCAGCCCGTGTAGAAGGTTTCGCCGATATTGAACCAGACGTTCTTCTTCATCTTGGGCTTCATGGCAGCGGCACGGCCGCTGATGGAAGTCTCGACATTGGCGATGATATTGTAGGTAACTTCGTAGATGGAAGGAGTTGCACGCACGCAGAAGACACCGCCGGCATTGGCGTTGGCGTTCAGGTTGTTCAGCGTGTTGTTGTTGCAGTAAACGGAATAGATGGTACAAGGAGCGTCGATGCGCAGGAAGTCACGGCCGCCGGAAACAGTGGAGTTCTTCAGCGTGAAGCTGTTGTACTTACCGTTGCGGAGGTCCAGGACACCCTGTCCGGTACCGTGGTTCCTGACCAGGATACCATCGAAGACGATGTCTCCGAAATTGAACACATCTGCCGTATTGGAAGCATAGATGACACTCTTGGCGAAACCGTCGATCACGGTGTTCTTGATGATTACCTCATCGGCAGAGACACCCGTGTTGTCCAGGTTCAGGAAGATATCCGACTTGTTCTCCGGATCACTGCCGATAACCGTGAGGTTTTCGGTAGAGAACTTCCCGACTTCACCGCTGAGCTTGAAGCCACCGTAAACGACGGCACCATCCTGACCCTTCAGGGCCAGAGGAGCGGAAACGGTGAAATCGCCGCCCAACTTGTATTCACCGGCTGCGAGGGTCACGGCATCCTTGCCTGCGGCAATGGCAGCCAGGAGCTCATCCACGGTCTTCACGACCAGTTCGCCCTCTTCACCGCCGCCCTTAGGCAGGACAGCGAAAGCAGCGACACCGGCAGCAGACTCCGTATTGTAGATATCGGAGGCGGCAGGATTGGCATACACCTCAACCTTGTAGGAACCTGCATCCAGCATACCGGTAGTGGTACCGCCGATGGTGAATTCAGGCTCGTTCACCGTGTTGCTCTTTCCGTTGAATACGACGGAATAACTGGCTGCGTTCTCAACAGGATCCCAAGTAATAAGGATATCCGTCGCGTCTCCGGAAGTGATGGAAGCAGGATCCGCCTTGGGGGCCGGAGTGGGAAGAGCCGTGTTCACCGGAGTGACATCGGACGTCCAACTGAGCTGAGACAGGGCCACAGGGCCGGAAGGATAGATATAGACCACCGACTCTTCCGTGATGGAAGTGATCAGAATCTTGGTGGCATTTCCCTGCTCGGCAAGGGCGGAGGCACCACCCTTGAGGGCGATGGAAGAACCGTCCACAGGGCCGACGCCTACGACGAGATGGCCGGTGAAGTCACCAGGATTATCGGCCTTGATGACAAGGGAACCGGGAACATCCGTACGGAAGGCCAGGTAGTTGTACTGAGGGACACCGGCACGGTTGGTCACGGCTGCCTTTTCGAAGGCCAGCATGCCATCGGAGGCTACAATCGGAAGAGACTCGTTACCGGAAACAAAGAGGTAGTCGCGAACAATCTCCTTCTTGATGGTACCGGAGAAATACTTGGCATTGCCCAGATCCCAGGTGTGAGGGACGGGAACAAGCTGCATCGTGAGGTCTTCGGGTTCCTCCACGAAAGGAGTCCACCACTTGGAAGCACCGATTCCGGAACCTGCGATGACCGAATCCGGAAGCAGATTGAAATAACCGCCGGGATAGTTGTAGCAGGGGTTGTCTTCCAGAATGGTGGCACCGGCCTTCGACTGAGGGAAGTTGTCGGTAAAGAAGGTTTCGACGATGCCGTAGAAGTAGTTGTCAGCGGCAGCCACAGCCATATCATCAGCCGTCTTGTACTTGGTATTGGCACTTTCGAGGGTTGCCTTTTCTACCATGCCCAGGAACAGGTTGCGCTTGAAGGAGAATTCACCGGGAACAATCTGCAGGCCGAAAATACCGGCGTTGTTGGCATTGTCAACGAAACAGAGATTGTACAGCGTGTTGTTGTCGAAGATGAGTCTGCCCAGTTCTCCGGCATCAAAACGGACGAAGGTACGCATACCCTGGTAGATCGTGTTGTTCACGAACTGCAGAGACTTGGCAGTGGTGGCCTGACGGATGTCAAACACATCACCGCCTACGGTTCCGTCGGCATTGATGTTGGTGATTTCGCAACTGTCGTAAATCACATCTCCCAAAACCATATTATTGCCCCACTCGTACATGAGGCCCTTGGTGTAGTTGGAAATGATACAGTTTTTATAGGTGATATTGCCGATATTCTTGCCTTTCACGGTACCGCCGTTCTTGTTCTGGATGGCGAAACCGAAACCGGAAGGACTGGCGGCGGTGGGTGCGCCGCTGAGTTCCACAGCCTCGAAGTAGAGGTCGTTACCGGCTTCCCAGTTATCGGCAAAATGGAATTCACCCTGCACCACGGGCTTGGAACCGTCAGCCGTCTCTTCGCCGATGAGGGTGAAACCGCCGGAAATATCCAGGGCATCAATGGCATAGGGAGAGCCGTCCATCTTCAAGAGAATCTTGGCACCGGGGGTCTTCAGCGCATTCACCAGCGCTTCGCTGCTGGAAACTGCGGTAAGTTCCGTGAAATCAGGCGTCGTCCAGGCATCCACCTGGCTGCGGCTGGCACTCAGGTACATGAGGGTAAAGACATATTCTGTGCCGGGCTCCAGGCCTTCCACCACAGAGAGAGCCGAAGCAATCTCGGTCTCCGAGAGAGCATGGGTAAGGACAACCTCATCGGACCCGGGAAGGGACACTTCAATACGGTCTACCTCCATATAGTCAGGCACTTCAGTGCTCCATGTGAGAGATATCGAGTAGGCACCCCGATGGTAGACTTTCATATACAGATTGTCCTTTACGGCAAAGGTCTTGAAAGTTTTGCCGTATTCGGCCAGTTTGGATTCCCCTTTGCCCTCCGCCTTGGCCTGGACGGTAAAGGAATAAGTCTTGTCGGCATCCAGTTTCTTCTGGACCGGGACGGAGGAAGGAGCCACGTCCTCGCGGAGGAAGGTGCTTCCATCGGCATTCAGCACGGTGAGAACATACACCTCGGCATCCTTGGTCACATTCCAAGAGAAGGTGACAACATCGCCCAGAGCGGCACTGACACGGGCATTCAAGTTCATCGGCTGCAGGCAGCGGGAGAGGTTCAGCTCCTCATTGGGATTGAACTGCTCTTTCGCAGCGCAGGAGGCCAGAATGACAGCGGCCAGGGCGAGAATCGCATATTTAATCTTGTTCATAACTTTCGTAGTATTAGATGCTGTCATAACCATAGTCGTTCTTGATATAGCCCTGACTGTTGGTCATGGTATCGTTGAAGATCGGCCAGAACATGAACTGCTCGGGATCCTTGTAATAGAGACCCTTGATGCGGTCAGAATAGAAACCGGTCTTCTTGCCATCATCGTACTTGTTCACATATCCGGTGGAGAGTTCGTAGCCGGAAGGTACTTCCCCGTCAACGGTCAAGAAGACGATATCCAGAGATTTTTCATCATCGGCCAGCTGATAGGCGATGTCACCGGTAAGTCCGGCGTACTCGCCCTGCAGGTCGCGGAGAGCCATCATATCGTTCTCGGCAGCGTCGAGGCTGCTCTTCAGACGGTTCCAGCGGATCAGGTCGGCCTTGCGGAGGAATTCGCCGCAGAACTCAAGTGCACGCTCATTGACGACAGCCTCGAAGAAGGATTCCTTGCTGTTGAGACCGGCCACATAAGCCTCTGCCTCATCGATGCCGCAGGCGCGCTCGCGCACTTCCTGCAGATACTTCTTGGCACCGGAAGGGCCATTGAGTTCGTTCTCGATTTCGGCAGCCATCAGAAGGATATCGGCATAGCGCATAACCACGGGCTTGATACCGTCGTCATTGCCACCCGTATAAGGCTGGGCATTCATCCACTCGAAACGGTACTTGCCGAAGAACCATTTGCCGATGCCGGCAGGTTCAATCGTATTGTCCTTGTTCCACTTGTAATTCACGCAAGTGACATCACGGCGCTGGTCGTTGTCACCATACTTGAAATACATGGTAGGGACAGGGCCGGCATCACCGCCACGGGATACGCCACCGGAAATGCTGGCTCCCTCGGAAGAGATGGCGAAGGTGAAATTCCAGCGGCCACGGCCTGCTCCGAACGGAATCACGAACAAAGTCTCGTAACCCGAACCGGCAACCAGGTTGTTCATGTTGTTGAGGTTGTACCACATCTGGGCATAATCGGACTCCAGGGAAGCCTTGCCGACAGCATCCTTCAGATAAGCCAGGGCCTTGGGATAAAGGACACTCTTCTGGAGATCGGGGTCGGAGCTCAAACGCACGGTGCCCAGGTCTCCGGTACCCACCATTCCGTCTTCGGGGCGGATAGCATATCCGGAAGCGGCCAGGGCGATACGGGCATACAGGCCCTCAGCGAACACTTTATTCACGCGGTCGGTACGGGAAGTCGCATCCGTCTCGCCGGGATAAGGCAGGTACGGGATGGCTTCTTCCAGATCGCCCAGAATCTGCTTGTAAATGACATCACGGCTGTCCTTTTTGGCATAGATGGTGTCAGAGGTAAGAGGCACGAAACGGGCCGGAACATCACCCCATGCCTTGGTGAGGTCGTAATAAATCATCGCGCGCAGCGTAAGGGCTTCACCAAGAAGATAGGCCATGTTGGCTTTATTCTCGATATCACCGTATGCGCGGAGACCTTCGATAACCAGGTTGGCGCGCTCGATGCCCATATACATGAGCGGGAACGGACCATTGCTGAGGTTCAGCTGGGAGTTGTTGGGAGCGCAATCGTATGCTGCGATGTCACTCTTTCCATCACCCGGCTTATAAGAATTGTACCATTCGATATCGGTATTGAATCCATACCAGGGCAGGAAACGTCCACGGTAGGAGTTGACTTCACAGAAAGTCTCGGTAATACCGAAAATGGTACCTTCGGTAAGTGTATAGTTGGAATATACGGTAGCAGCATCAAATGCAGACGGAGATTCGCTCTGCAAGAATTTGCTGCAGGAAGAAACACTCAGCAAGGCAGCCACCGTTCCGAAAATATAGAAAAACTTTTTCATATTCTTTTCAAATTAAGGATTATTTGGAACGTTTGCCGAAACTCAGATTGACACCCACCACAAAGCCGATGGACTTGGGATAGGCGGAATAATCGACACCGGGGGTAAGCGGCGTGCTACGACGGGTATCGACTTCGGGATCGTAACCGGAATACTTGGTGAGGCAGAAAAGGTTGGTTCCGGTGGCATAGAAGCGCACACGGTTCAGGTTCACCTTTTCGGTCAGGGACTCAGGAAGCGTATAGCCGATGGTTACACTCTGCAGACGCAGGAAGGAAGCATCCTCCACAGCCCAATCGGAGAAGATGGCGTTGCCCACGAAAGGAGCCCACAGGGTCTTCCCTGCATTCACGCTCTGGAGAACGGAAGGATCGGTAATCATCTCACCGGTATTCCAATCGATATTGGTCCAACGGTTCTTGACATCCATCATGTTGACCAGGTTACGGTTGGAGAACTTACGGGAACTGGTGAATTCCACCTTGTTGGCGTTGTACACCTGGTTGCCGATCATGAAGTTGAAGTTGGCGCTGAAGTCAAAGCCGTGGAAATAACCGGAGAAATTGAAACCGCCGGTGAAATCAGGGCTGGCATTGCCGATGACCTTACGGTCTGCGACCGTCACCTTTCCGTCGCCGTTGATATCTTTATACTTGGGTGCGCCGGGCAGGAGATAAGTGGCTCCCAGAATAGCGGAAGCGTCCACAACACCTTCGTTCAGGACCCATTTGGAACCGTTCCAGGTAAAATCGGAAGGAGTGTACATGCCGTCGCTGACATAACCGTACATATTGCCCAGAGGCTGACCCACCTGGACGATGTAATCGTCACCGATTTCCGTGGAAGCCCAATAGGACTGGGCGGTAATGCTGTTCAGGCCGCCAAGGTCGGTCACACGATTTCTGTTATAGGCGATATTGCCGCCGATATTCAGAGAGAAATCCTTCTTGGAAACGATGGGGGCGTTGAGCGTGAGTTCGACACCGCGGTTGCGCGTGCTGCCCAGGTTGCGGTACTGGCTGTCATAACCGGAACCTGTGATCGGGAAATTGATGAGAAGGTCCTTGGTCGTATTCTGATAGACCTCGATACTACCGCTCAGACGGCTCTGGAAGAGGCTGAAGTCCAAACCGACATTATGGGTATAAGTGGTTTCCCAAGTCAGGTCGGGGTTGTTCATGATCTTACCGGCCATCCAGTAATTGGAACTCTGGCTAAGCCAAGCCGTTACCGTTGCGGAATACTGTTTGGCGATCTGGCCGGAAGGGATATTGTTGTTACCGGCGGTACCGAAACTGTAACGGAGTTTCAACTGATCCAGCCAGCTGTGGGCGTTATCCATCCAGGGCTCGTTGGAGATGGTCCAGGAAACGGCGGCGGAGGGGAAGAAGCCCCACTGATGTCCGGGAGCGAACTTGGAAGAGCCGTCGGCACGGAGCGTTGCGCCTATAGAATAACGGTGCTTATAGTCATAATTCACACGGCCGAAGAAGGAGAGCAGCTTGTCATCCGGATCATAGTAATTGTTCGTAGAAGCAGGCGTACCCGAGGACAGGAAAGTCCAGGCCATCGGAGCGTCATAAGACGCATTCAAGCCATCAACCATCAAGGTAAGCAGATTGCTCTTGGTGATGGTCATTTCCTCACCCAGGAGAGCCGTAAGCTGATGGTCTTCATTGTTGATCAACTTCGAAAAATCGTAATTGAGGGTGTTGGTATTGCGGTATTTGCTACGGAACGCTTCCTTGTGCTGGTTGGAGACACCAGTCTTGTCCGTAGAATTGTTGGCCACATAGTAAGTGGTCATACCGTAGAAACGGTCATCAGTCTGGTTGTATTTCTCCAAACCGCCTTCGATCTTGAGGTTCAGATTCTCAATGATCTTCCAGTTAAAGGCAGCGTTGGCGTTCCAGGTGGTACGGATACGGCGGGAGTCATTGTCGGATACAGACAGGAGCGGCGGAGCATTGTCGCCATAGTCCTGTTCTTCATCGACACCCTGAATCGTAGAGGCGATAGGAATGGGAGTGTAGGAAACCGCATGTTTGAGACGGCCGTTGCCGGAAGTGGTTCCGGTGTCGTTGATACCGTTGGCACCGCCACCACGCACATTGACGCGAGAGTAACGGATGTTGGCATCGATGGACGTGGTTTCAGAGGTCTTGAAATTGCCCTTGAAGCTGAGGTTGTCACGGGCGTAATTGGAACCGACCATAATGGCTTCGTCTCCCATATGGGAGTAACCCAGTGTCCAGTTCACCTTGTCGCCGCTGCCGGAAACGGAGAAGTCGGCGCTGAACGTGGAGCCCGTATTGCCGAAGACGGCCTTGATCCAGTCGTTGGTCGCCATACCGTTGTAGAGGTCGATATCGGCAAAGTTTCCGAAATAAGGCTCGTAATAGGAACTCAAGTTGTCGCGGATGACGCCCAGTTCATACTGGAACTTGACAAAATTATCGGCATCCATCGGGACGATGGCGCCTTTGTTTGCCATGGTCTTGAGACCCCAGTAGGCGTTGAACTTGACAGAGAGCTTGGTGCCCTTGTCCGCGCTCTTGGTTGTGACAATGACAACACCGTTTGCACCACGGGAACCATAGATGGCGGTAGAGAAGGCATCCTTCAACACATCGATGCTCTGAATTTCAGAGGAAGGAATATCATTGATGGATTCCACCGGGAAGCCGTCAACGATGTAGAGCGGGCTGCTGTCCTGGGTGATGGAACCGCCACCGCGGACACGGATCTTGATGTCGGCATCAGGGTCACCTTCCGTAGTCACCACAGACACACCGGCCATCTTACCGGAGAGAGCCTGGGAAACAGTGGTCACCGGCTGCTCGGTAAGTTTGTCGGAACCGACGGAGGAAACGGAGCCCAGGAGGTCGCGGCGCTTGACCGTCGCATAACCCACCACGACTACCTCGTCCAGGAAGGTCTGGTCGGCCTTCAGGACAACGTTGATCTCCGTCTGACCGGCAATGGCCACCGTCTGGTCGGCCAGGCCGATAAAGGAGAACACCAGATTCACTGCACCTTCGGGAACAGACAGCACATAGTCGCCGTCGATACCGGTGATGGTGCCGATGGTGGTTCCTTCCACCAGGACGCCGGCTCCGATCAGCGGTTCGCCCGTTTCATCGGTCACGATACCCTTGACGGTAGTCTGTGCCCATGAGAGCGAGGCCGTTCCCAAGCAAAGTGCGAGCGAAAGAAGAAGTTTCTTTGTCAAACTTTTCATTGGAATTGGATTTTGGTTAATAATAATAGTTAGTATAGAAAATTATAATTTCGTATAATCGCCCCCCGCATTGCCTCCGGACACAACGTCCTTCACCAGGAAGTGCAGGTACATTTCCAGGTTGGTGTAGCGGCCGTTCTTGTCCAGCGTGACAGCGGCGCCGTCGGCGGCAATGTTCTTGTTCAGGCCCCAGGCATCCTCAATGGTGTCCGGAATGCCGTCGCCGTCGGTGTCCGTCACCTTGGTGCCGTTGTAGGAAGGCCAGGCGCCCACATCGCTCTGGGTATCGATAAAGCCCTTTCCGGAG
>OCTX012260454.1_pt1 | contig 21233 bp, 15 predicted proteins | sample 1539691 | NCBI WGS metagenome assembly OCTX01 (sample SAMN02144231, study PRJEB22623) | gut metagenome | biome: sheep rumen | host: Ovis aries | place: New Zealand
TCTCGCGCAGGTCGTTGGCTATCACCTTGTTGCAAATGAGTATGCCCTGCTGCGTACGTCCGTTGCCGTCGACATGCTGTATCTGCAGGGTGTCCAGTTCGACAGCATGCAGGGCCATGGCGGTGATGGCCATCAGTGCTGATATCATCAATCTTTTCATCTTCTGCTCCGTTGAATCATTGTTTTCAGTTTCTTATTAAAGCGCTCTTCCTCAAGCAGTTGTTCGATGGTGAGATGCATGCGATACTGCCAACGGTTGTAGGAGTCGCTGGGTGTATTGATGCACTCCTGCTGAGGATTCTTGCAACGCAATTCTGTGTCCATAGCCAGCCAATCCGACAACTGAAGGATGCAGAGCATGGACGGACAGTAGAGGTGGCGGGCAATGATTTCCTCGGCTAAGTGGGCAGGCAACTGCTCTGGTGCCCTACCCTCCTTCTGCAACATGGTGACATAGTAGCGCTGACGGCGCTCCGGCTGTTGTTGCCACCAGCAGCGCAGTGGTGCCATATCGTGCGTAGAGATGGTACAGACGCTGCGAATGGGATTGCCCTCCAGGTGGGTGTACTCAAAGCCCTGCTGCTTGGGCATCTGCTGGATTTCGAGCGTCAGGATGCGCAACTGGTCGAGCACGGGTTCTACGCAGTCGGGCAACAGTCCCAGATCCTCAGCACAGCAGAGCAGGCGCGACGCCCCCATCATGGCGGGCAACCGTTTCAGTGCCTGTTGTCCCCAGAAGAACGAGTGGCGCTGGTAGAAGAAGTTGTTATAAAGGCGCAGATAGGCATCTTTCTCTTCGTTGGTCAGCGCGTCGAAGACGGTTTCCTGGGGTGCCCCCACGCGTGGATGATACATATCCGGCTGACGAGGGTCTTCCACAAAGAGCACGTTAGAAACGAGGCGCATCAGTCCGTCACGAATCCACAGGCTGTTCTCGTCGCGACGTCCGTCGAAGAGCGCTGCCACCTTGCGCTGCGTATTGTTGGTTTCCTTCAGGTCGTAGAGGTTATAGGCCTTGCGCACCAGGTAGTTGTCGCGCACATAGGCGGCATGGATGCCAAAAAGGCGATTGATGATGCGGTCGTTGATGAAAGGCTTGGTATACAGTTCTTTGCGGAACGGCAGACCAAAATACTCTATCTCGTCGATGGTCAGCGGCAGCGAGGGTGAGAAGTGGCCCAGCACTGCGTCAATAGCATTCTCGGGAATCTCCCAGATGCGGAAATAGCCCAGCACGTGGTCGATGCGCAGGGCATCGAAATACTGCGACAGGCGCTGCAGGCGGAGCCGTAGCATCTGACAGAGCGGCTCGTCCCAGCGGTAGGTCGGGCATCCCCAGTTCTGACCGTGCGACAGGATGCCGTCGGGTATGGCACCAGCCTGTGCATCGAGATGAAACAGTTCCGGATGGCAACGGGTCTCTACGCTGTCGCGCTGTACACCGATGGGCAGATCGCCTTTCAGCACCACACCCTGTTGGCGGGCATAGTCGGCAGCAGCACTCAACTGCTGGTGCAACAGGTACTGCACGAAAGTCACGTAGTCGACGTCCTCACCTCGATAGTCGGCATAGTGAGGCAACCAGTCGGCATTATCCTCCGCAAAGGCCTTACACTCCTTGGACTCCAGCACCTTCTTTCCCTGCTCCTCAAAGAGGTCGTGAAGGTACTCAGACTTGACTCGGTCTACAGCCTCGTAGTCGCTATACGACAGGGCGTTGAGTTCCTGACGGCGACGCAAGAACTGCGTCATCTGCTGTTTGGAGCGCAGCGTGCCGGCAGCCTCCAGGTCGATGTAGTGCGGATGAAGGGCAAAGAAACTGATAATATGATACGGACAGGAGTCGCCCCACTGATGGTTCGTTGTCGTGTCGTTGACGGGCAACAGCTGGATAACCTTCATGCCCGTTGCCACAGCCCAGTCAACAAAGCGTCGCAGGTCGCCGAAGTCACCCACACCGTAGCTATGCTCACTGCGCAGCGAGAACACGGGAATAGAGACTCCCGCCAGTCGCCAAGAGCGCTCGCAGAGGCGCAACGCATCGCCATAGAGCACCAGCACCTCGCCGTCGGTCAACCCGTCAGCAATCGTTCGGTTGTCGCCCTCCTCCCACGCCACCAGAGCGTGCGTCTCGGTGTCTACCACCACATATTTATACTCTACAGGCATCAGCCACGCCATAGCGTCCACCGCCAACATCCACTCGCCACAGCCCACATACTGCATCTGCAGATAGCGCGACGTATTCCACGAGCCGATGGCGGGATGACTGCCGCAGATAGCTACTGCCTGCCCTTTCAACAGTTGGGGGGCAGAGACGCGAAACAGCACTGTGCGACGGAACAGCGGCAGATGGGCTGTCTCGACAGCCTCGCCACGCTGACCATGAACGCTGGTCTGATAGGCGTCGCTATAGAGATGGTAGGGCAATGGACGGTCGCGCCACTGATCGGGGAAGGTATAGTCTTTAGACGCATCGAAGTAATACTTTCTCGGCACCAGCGTCCACTCTTGTCGCAGCACCTCGCCCTCGGCATTTTCCACCTGATAGTGGTATTCGATGTACGACAGCGGATGGTGCCGGCTGACCAGTGCCGCCGTCTCCAGCAGCCACAGCTGCCCATCGTCGGTCTGCATCGGCAGGTTCTGCTGACGAGTGCTTCCGTCCTGACTGTGGTAACCGATAACCACGTGTAAAGACTCGCCCCAAGCTGTATTATATTGTATCGTGAACTTCAGTTTCATGGTCTTTGTAATATCTGATGCAAAGATAGGAAGAAAATCTGATACCACCAACGTTTTTCAGAGAAATTATTTGGTAGTTCGCTCGGTTTGCACTACCTTTGCACCCGATTAAAACACACGGAACAATGAAAAAACTCGATTCGCGAATCTACTTATACGTAGCACTGGCTGGAATGGTGCTAATACTGGTACTCGCCGCCACCTATATGTTCATCCCCGTCTCGAAAGCCGACCAGACACAATATGTGTATATCGACGAGGACGACACGCAGGACTCTGTCATTGCCAAGGTAGGAGCCTTTGGCCACACGGCGGGCATGACAGGACTGAGCATGCTGATACGCCATAGCAACTACGACAAACACGTCCGCACAGGTCGCTATGCCATAGAACCCAGCGAGGGTGCCTTCACTGTGTTCCGCCACCTGAAAAGCGGTCGACAGGTAAGCATGACGCTGGTTATTCCCGAAGTGCGCACGATGGACCGTCTGGCTGCCGTCCTGTCGCGCAAACTGATGCTCGACTCGGCAACCATCGCATCGGCTCTCTACGATGAGGAGACCTGTCAGCAGCTGGGCTACGACACCTGCACCATCGCCGCCATGTTCGTGCCCAACAGCTACGACATCTACTGGAACGTGCCTCTCGACAAGTTTCTGCTGCGCATGCAGCGTGAGCACGACCGCTTCTGGAAAGGCGACCGCGAACAGAAGGCCGCACAGATGCAGCTGACACCCAACGAGGTGTGCACCCTGGCGAGCATCGTCGACGAGGAGACGGCTAACAACGCTGAGAAACCTATGATTGCGGGCATGTATCTGAACCGTCTGCACAAACCCATGCCCCTGCAGGCCGACCCGACCATCAAGTTTGCACTGAAACAGTTTGAACTGAAGCGCATCTACAACAAACTGCTCGACGTGAAGAGCCCCTACAACACGTATCGCAACGAGGGGCTGCCTCCCGGTCCCATCAAGATAGCTTCTGTGAAGGGCATCGACGCCGTGCTCAACTACGTGCACCACGACTATCTGTACATGTGTGCCAAAGAGGATTTCTCGGGTACCCACAACTTTGCACATACCTACCAAGAGCACTTGAAGAATGCTGCCCGCTACACCAAGGCGCTCAACGAACGGGGAATTGTGAAATAGTCCAACAATAGGATTGTTCACAAAAAAGAAAATGTCCCCTACTTCACAGTGGAGGACATCCTATCTCATTTAGGTATTAGTCTTTTTAAGGTAAAAAGATTGTATTCAGGATAACGTGGGCAAAGATAATTGATTTATGTCAATTCGCCAAACGTTTTTATAATTTTAACACTATAAAAACGAAAAAAATAAAAATCGCCTCACCATCTGTTGATAAAACGGAGAGAAAAAATCTCGATTTTCCTTTTGTGTTTCGCTCGTTTTTTCGTAACTTTGCAGACAAAATACACATTAATATATTATATGGAAGAAAAAAACATGAACAACAGCGAGGAGAAGAAAAGCCTTAGCTTTGTAGAACAGTTTGTAAAAGAGGACCTGGAAGCAGGTAAGAACGGTGGACGTCTGCAGACTCGTTTCCCACCAGAACCAAACGGATATATTCACATCGGACACGCCAAAGCCATCTGCATGGACTTCGGCGTTGCAGAGAAGTTTGGCGGCGTCTGCAACCTGCGCTTTGACGATACGAACCCCACCAAGGAAAACACGGAGTACGTGGAGAACATCATGAGCGACATCAAGTGGCTCGGCTTCAAGTGGGGTAACATCTACTACGCCTCCGACTACTTCGACAAGCTGTGGGACTTTGCCACATGGCTCATCAAGAAGGGACTGGCTTACGTCGATGAGCAGACCTCAGAGCAGATTGCCGAGCAGAAGGGTACACCCACACAGCCTGGTGTGGCCAGTCCCTATCGCGACCGCCCCATCGAGGAGAACCTGCGCCTGTTTGAGCAGATGAACACCCCCAAGGCCGTTGAAGGAAGCATGGTGCTGCGCGCTAAACTGGATATGGCAAACCCCAACATGCACTTCCGTGACCCCATCATCTACCGCATTATTCAGATACCACACCATCGCACAGGCACCAAGTGGCACGCATACCCCATGTACGACTTTGCTCACGGCCAGTCTGACTACTTCGAGGGTGTCACCCACTCTATCTGTACGTTGGAGTTCGTGCCTCACCGCCCGCTCTACGACAAGTTCGTAGACCTGTTGCGCGAATATATCAAGGAACAGAAGGCCGAGGGTAAGGTTAGCGACCTCAACCCCGACATCGTGGACGAGAAATACGACGGCACACGCCAGATAGAGTTCAACCGTCTGAACCTGACATACAATGTGATGTCGAAGCGCAAGCTGAAGGCACTGGTGGACGAACACCTGGTGAGCGGATGGGACGACCCCCGCATGCCAACCGTCTGCGGTATGCGTCGTCGCGGCTACTCGGCACAGAGTCTGCGCAACTTCATCGACTCCATTGGCTATACCAAGTTTGACGCACTGAACGACTATGCACTGCTGGAGGCCAGCGTGCGCGACGACCTGAACAAGAAGGCTACACGTGTCAGCGCCGTACTGGACCCCATCAAACTGGTTATCACCAACTACCCCGAGGACAAGAGCGAAGAGCTGACCGCCATCAACAACCCTGAGAACGAGGCCGATGGCACACATACCATCACATTCTCTCGCGAACTGTGGATTGAGCGCGACGACTTCATGGAGGTGGCTGAGAAGAAGTTCCAGCGTCTGGCTCCTGGCAAGGAGGTACGACTGAAGAATGCCTACATCATCAAATGCGACGAAGAGCATGCCTGCGACAAGGATGCTGAGGGCAACGTGACAACCGTCTACGCGACATACGACCCAAAAACACGCAGTGGAATGCCTGGTGCTGACCGCAAGATTAAGGGTAAGACACTGCACTGGGTAGACAGCCGTACGGCACTGCCTGCCGAGGTTCGTCTCTACGACCGCCTCTTCAGCGTAGAGAGTGTCGATGCCGACGGGCGCGACTTCCGCGAACTGCTCAACCCCCAGAGCCTCATCGTGCTGAACAATTCAGTTGTCGAACCCTTCCTCAAAGAGAAGAAGGCTGGCGACTTCCTGCAGTTCCAGCGCATCGGCTACTTCACCATTGACCTCGATTCTACTGCTGAACACCTGGTATTCAACAAGACTGTAGGACTGAAGGACTCGTGGAAGAAATAAATGCAATATAACGACGACTATTTCAATTCAGAAGATTTCAAGGAACTGCTTGACACCTACGAGAATGCAATGCAAGCAGGTGCCCCACCCTTCCTGGACACCGACGACCTTGTCGACCTGGCCGACTACTACAACAACATCGGCGAGAACGACAAGGCCGTTGAGGTGGTAGACCATGCCTTGGAGTTATACCCCGATGCCACGCTACCCAACGTGTTCAAAGCACGCCAGGCACTGATGGAGAACGACTTTGAGATGGCTCGTCATTATGCGGATGTCATCGGTGACAAAGACGACCCAGACTATCACTATCTGCTGGCTGAAATCATGATTGCCGAGAAACACATCGAAGAGGCAGACCACTATCTGAGCGAGTACTCGAAGAGCGTCGAGGAAGACGAGTGGGAGGACTTCATCAAAGACTGCGCCAACCTCTATGTAGACTACGGCATCAACGACAAGGCATACCAGTGGATGATGCGCTCAAAGGGCGACGACAGCAGCGACTTCAAGGAGCTGATGGCACGCACACTCTTCGGACTGGGTAAATACAAGGACTCGGAGCGTATCTTCAACGAGCTCATCGACCGCGACCCCTACTCTCTCAACTACTGGAACGCGCTGGCCTCAGCGCAACTGATGGATGAGGACTACTCGAATGCCATCACCAGTTCAGAATATGCCATCGCTATCGACCCCAAAGGCCCGGAAGGACTGTCCAGCAAGGCTCAAGGACTGTTTCGGCTGGGCAACTTCGAAGAAGCACTGGAATATTACAGACGACTGGAGGAGATCGTTCCTGACGACGATATCGTACCCTTAAACAAGGGGGTCTGTCTGGTCAATTTAGGACGCCACGAAGAGGCGATTTCCTGTCTGGAGAGAGCACTGAAGATGGCTGGTGAGAAATCGGAGATACTGCCTAACATCTATCAGGAGTTGGCTCTTTGCTACGGCAACACGAAACAGCTCGAGAAGGCGCTGAAGATGATTGATGCTGCCATCAAACTGACCAGCGACCCCAGTGACATGCTGGTGATTCGAGGACACATTCTGCTGGAATGTGGCGAAGAGGATGAGGCGGAGAAGTCTTTCATGAAGGCGCTGAACATGTCTGACGACTCTCTATCTATTATGTTGCGCATCATCGTATCGCTCTACGACAACCGCTACGTCAACAGCTGTTACGAGATGTTCCTGGATTTCTTTGAGGCGGTCGACGACCATCACCCCGACTTCAACAAAGGCTACGCCTATATGGCGCTGTGCTGCTGGGACCTCCGCAAGAAAGACGAGTTCATGGAATACCTGCAGAAAAGCGTAGAACGCAATCCACGCGAAGCCAAACTCGTACTGGGATTCCTCTTCCCGGAAACTATGGAGCCCTGCGAATATGTTCAGTATATGGAGCGAGAACTCAACAATTAGTAAATTGAAAATTGTCAAATTGTAAATTATTCAGATGCATTTCATTACATCACTTTTAGGCAACCTAAATTACGGCACCATCCTCTTCCTGATGCTGTTGGAGAGCACGGTGGTCCCCGTACCTTCTGAGTTTGTTGTTACGCCAGCGGCCTATCATGCTGCCAGTGGACAACTCGACGTGTGGCTCGTTATCCTCTTTGCAACCATCGGTGCCGACCTGGGTGCCTCTATCAACTACATAGTGGCCTACTATGTAGGGCGCCCTGTCATATATCGCTTTGCCAACAGCAAGTGGGGCAAGATGTGTCTGCTCAACCAAGAGAAGGTGGAGAAATCGGAGCGCTACTTCGATGACCACGGCATCGCTGCGACACTGACGGGACGACTCATTCCTGGCATCCGTCACCTCATCTCGATACCTGCAGGACTTGCGAAGATGAACTATTGGAAGTTTCTGTTATACACCACAATAGGTGCAGGTTGCTGGCACGCCATCCTGGCAGCACTGGGGTGGTATCTGCATACCATTGTACCCGAGGAACAGCTCAACGACAAGATTGAGGAGTATGCAGAATACATCAAACTCATCATCATAGCACTGGTAATTGCTGCTATCGTGTGGTTTGCCGTCATACACCTGATGAAGAAAAAGACGCATCAAAATTAGCATAATTAAAAAATAATGTATATCTTTGCAGGATAAAAGTTTTTGAACTAACATTATGGCAAGAATCAACAATCACTTGGTTATCATGGCAGGCGGTGTAGGTAGCCGTTTCTGGCCAATGAGTACAGCAGAAAAGCCCAAGCAGTTCATCGACGTGATGGGCGTTGGCAAGTCGTTGCTGCAGCTCACTGTGGAGCGCTTTGATGGCATCGTAGACGCAGAAAACATATGGGTAGTAACCAACAAAAACTATGCAGGCATCGTTGCTGAGCAGTTGCCCGACATGCCGACAGACCACATCCTTTGTGAGCCCTGTCGCCGCAACACGGCACCCTGTATCGCTTACGTCTCGTGGCGCATCAAGTCGCGCGACCCCAAAGCAAACATCGTGGTATCGCCCAGCGACCATGTGGTACTGAACGTAGAGGAATTCCGCCGTATCATTACGGAGTGCATGAAGTTTACCAGCGACAGCGACGCCATCGTCACACTGGGCATGAAACCCACACGTCCTGAGACGGGCTACGGATATATCGAGGCCAACCTCTCAGCAAACTCACTGCGCAACAAGGGAATTTTCCGCGTAGACTCCTTCCGCGAGAAGCCCGATCTGCAGACGGCGCTGCGCTATATTCAGAAGAACAACTACTTCTGGAATGCAGGCATCTTCATCTGGAACGTGAACACCATCGTCAACGCCTTCCGCATCTACCAGCCCTCCATGTCGAAGATTTTCGAGAGCCTGCTGCCTATCTACGGCACTGCTGAGGAGCAGGAGAAAATTGACAAGTTGTTCCCGGAATGTGAGAACATCAGCGTTGACTATGCCATCATGGAGAAAGCAGAGGAAATCTTTGTCTGTCCAGCCGACTTCGGATGGAGCGACTTGGGCACATGGGGTTCTCTGCAGCAGCAGTCGAAGAAAGACCTCTACGGCAACGCCTGCATTGGACAAGACATCTCGCTCGTTGAGACAACCAACTGTATCGTACACACCACTCAGGAGAAAAAGGTAGTTATTCAAGGTCTCGACGGTTATATTGTAGCAGAGAACGACAACACCCTGCTCATCTGCAAACTCTCTGAGGAACAGCGCATCAAGCAGTTCTCAGGGCAAGACAAGTGATAATTGATAATTGATAATTGACAATGAATAAGATAGCTCTCATCACAGGCATCACGGGTCAAGACGGCTCGTATCTGGCAGAGTTTCTGTTAGAAAAAGGTTACGAGGTGCACGGCACCATTCGCCGCTCGTCGGTAGACTTCCGCGAGCGCATTGCCCATCTCGAAGGTAAACCACACTTCCACCTGCACTATGCCGACCTGGGCGACTCAATGTCTATCCTGGGCGTTATCGGCAAGGTGCGTCCCACAGAGATTTACAACCTGGCAGCACAGAGCCACGTACAGGTCAGCTTCGACTCTCCTGAGTTCACGGCTGATGTAGATGCCGTGGGCGTCCTCCGCATCTTGGAGGCCGTTCGCCAGCTTGGTATGACTGAGACCTGCCGCATCTACCAGGCATCGACCTCAGAACTTTATGGCAAGGTAGAAGAAGTTCCTCAGAACGAGAACACGCCCTTCCATCCCTATAGCCCATACGCTGTCGCTAAGCAGTATGGCTTCTGGATTGTCAAGGAGTACCGCGAGGCATACAACATGTATTGCTGCTCAGGCATATTGTTCAACCATGAGTCTGAGCGACGCGGCGAGACCTTCGTTACCCGTAAGATTACGTTGGCTGCCGCACGCATCAAACAGGGCAAACAGGACAAGCTCTACCTGGGTAACCTGTCGTCACTGCGCGACTGGGGGTATGCCAAGGATTATGTAGAGTGCATGTGGCTCATCCTGCAGCAGCCCAAGGCCGACGACTTCGTCATCGCGACAGGTGTTCAGCACTCTGTACGCGAGTTCTGCTACCACGCCTTCAAGCGGGTGGGCATAGAACTGGAGTTCCAGGGCGAGGGTGCCGACGAGAAGGGCATCGACAAGGCCACGGGCAAGGTGCTCATTGAAGTGTCGCCCGACTTTTATCGTCCTACCGATGTTGTCAACCTGTGGGGCGACCCCACCAAGGCAAAGGCTAAACTTGGCTGGAACCCCAACAAGACTAGCTTTGAAGAACTCGTCAACATCATGGTAGACTCTGATATGGCTAAAGTAGCCTCTGAAGGTGCCGCAGAGAAGGTACGCACCAATCTGGCAGAATATTTGGAGAAAGGAATTGTAAAGTAATGGAGAAAAACAGTAAGATTTACGTCGCAGGCCATCGCGGTATGGTAGGTAGCGCCATCGTGCGCGAACTGCAACGCCAGGGATATACTAATATTATTACGCGCACGCATAAGGAACTCGACCTTACTCGTCAGGATGCCGTCGAGAAGTTCTTTGCCGAGGAGAAACCCGAATACGTATTCCTTGCAGCCGCTAAGGTGGGAGGCATTGTGGCAAACCAAAGTGCATTAGCCGACTTCATGTACGACAACATGATTCTGGAGATGAACGTTATCCATGCTGCCTGGAAGAACGGTTGTAAGAAACTGGAATTCCTGGGCTCCAGTTGCATCTACCCACGTATGGCTCCCCAGCCGATGCCTGAGAGTTGCCTGCTGACCAGCGAGTTGGAGAAGACCAACGAGGCCTATGCTTTGGCGAAGATCAGCGGACTGAAATACTGCGAGTTTCTGAACCGCCAGTATGGCACAGACTACATCTCCGTAATGCCCACCAATCTCTACGGCCCTAACGACAACTATCACCCCGAGCACTCGCATGTGCTACCTGCGCTGATACGCCGTTTCCATGAGGCCAAGGAGGCTGGACTGGAAAGTGTCACCTGCTGGGGCGACGGCAGTCCTTTGCGCGAATTCCTCTATGTCGACGACCTCGCCAACCTCTGCGTGTTTTTGATGAACAACTATAGCGGCAACGAAACCGTCAATGCAGGAACAGGTAAAGAACTGACTATCAAGGCACTGACAGAACTCGTGGCTAAGGTTGTCGGCTACAAAGGTCGCATCGAATGGGACACGACACGTCCTAACGGCACCCCACGTAAACTGCTTGACGTCAGCAAAGCTGCTAAGCTGGGCTGGACCTACAAGACCGAGCTGGAGGACGGCATTCGTCTGGCCTATGAAGACTTCCTGAACAACCCGATGCGAGCTGAACGCTGACCGCCCTACCAGCGGTTGGCGGTTCTCTCGCCAACAGGCACCCCTTGAACGATTACTATAGTCGGCCTTCCACCGACGTTAACCCCATAATAACTATGAAACCAATAAAAACCCTTAACGACATGATTGTCTTCCTGCAAGAGCGGGGAGACCGCAAACGTGTAGCCGTAGTGTGCGCCAACGACGCCAGCACACGCTATGCTGTAGAAAAAGGCAAGGAGATGGGATTTATCGAACCCATCTACGTGGATGGCGACGACAAGGACGAGTGTGCCCGTCGCGCCGTAGAACTGTGCAAGAATGGTGAGGCCGACATCCTGATGAAGGGACTCATTAACACCGACGTATTGCTTCGTGCCATTCTCGACAAGGAGAAGGGCATCCTGCGTAAAGGCCATGTACTAACACATGTAGCTATGGCCGAGATTCCTAAATACGAGAAACTGTTATTTTTCACCGATGCCGCTGTCATCCCCGTACCTACCCCTGCCCAGCGTCGCCAGCAAATCCGCTACATGAACTATGTGTGTCATGCGCTGGGCATTGAGGAGCCACGCATCTCGCTGATTCATTGTGCTGAAAAGGTGAGCAGCAAGGCATTCCCCTACACTGCCGACTATCTCGACATTATTGCGGAGGCACAGATGGGTGCCTTCGGACGTTGCATGATAGATGGTCCGTTAGACCTGAAGACATCGCTCGACAGCGTCTCACTGCACGAGAAGGGTATCAAAAGTGTTATCGACGGACAAGCTGATGCACTCATCTTCCCAGATATTGTGGCAGGCAACGTGTTCTACAAGACACTAACGCTCTTCGGTTATGCCAAGACTGCAGGTGTACTGCAAGGTACCTCTTGTTGCTGCGTGCTCCCGTCGCGTGCCGACAGTCCCGACTCCAAATACTATTCACTTGCACTTGCCGCAATCTAAATAGTCAAACAGCTAAATTGCCAAATCGTCAAATATGAAAATTCTTGTCATCAATCCCGGGTCCACGTCCACCAAAATGGCTGTCTACGAAGACGAGAAGCCCATCTTGCTGCGTAACATTACACACACGCCTGAAGAGTTGGCTCCCTTCGATGCCATCACCGAACAACAGGATTTCCGCCGTCAGCTGGTTCTCGACGAACTCGCTGCCGCAGGCATTCCGCTGGAGTTTGATGCGGTTATCGGACGCGGTGGACTGGTGAAGCCTATCGCTGGCGGTGTGTATGAAATAAACCAACAAATGATTGACGACACGCTGCATGGTTGCGTAATGCACAACCATGCCTGCAACCTGGGCTGTCTGATAGCGCACGAAATAGCAGAGGAAATCAATAGTCACCATGCTGTCGGCGGGAAAGCCGCCAACACTGCTCCTCGTTGCCGATCCTTTATCGCCGACCCAGGCGTCGTCGATGAACTATCACCTCTGGCACGCATCAGCGGTTCGCCACTCATGCCTCGCATCTGCATCTGGCACGCCCTCAACCAGCGCGCCATCGCACGTCGCTATGCACGCGGCATCGGCAAGGAGTATGAAGACTTAAACCTCATTATCTGTCATCTAGGAGGAGGCATCTCTGTCGCTGCCCACGAGCACGGCAGAGCTATCGATGCCAACAATGCGCTGGATGGCGAGGGTCCTTTCTCACCAGAGCGTGCTGGTTCGCTGCCTGCTGCCGACCTGATTCGTCTCTGTTTTAGTGGTAAATACTCTGAAAAACAACTCCTCAAGCGCATCGCCGGCAAGGCAGGACTCAACGCTCACCTGGGCACTAATAACATGCGCGAGATTTTGGAGCGCATAAAAAACGGCGACGAACACGCCAAAGTTATCGTCGAGGCAATGCTCTACCATGTAGCCAAGAATATTGCCGCCGAAGCGGCAGTACTCTGCGGAAAGATTGATGCCATTCTATTGACGGGTGGCATGGCACATAGCGACTACATCGTCAGTGAACTGCGCCGTCGCATAGGATTTCTGGCACCCGTCTACACATTCCCTGGCGAGGACGAGATGGAGGCGCTGGCTCTCAATGCCCTCGCCGTATTGCAAGGTCACCGCGAAAGCAAGATTTATAGCTAAGGGCGTTATATCGTTATGACGCTGTACCGTTATAACGCCCTTTTAAAAAACAAATTCTGTTAAAAAAACAGCTACCCCTTCCATTTATTTGTTTTTTCTTCGTAACTTTGAAGGCGTATTGTATACCTATGGCATATGATACCCCTGAGACGAAAGAAATAAAATAATAACATAAATGCAATTTAAATGGAATTACGAACCACTGACACCAGACAGACAGCAAGCAGCTAAGGAGCTGGCCGACAAGATTGGGATGAGTCCCGTGATGGCCGGCCTACTTATCCAGCGTGGCATCAAGACGGAGAGTGCGGCAAAGCGATTCTTCCGTCCCATGCTGAACGAGCTGATTGACCCGTTCCTGATGAACGACATGGACGTGGCAGTGGACAGACTGAACGATGCCATGGGGCGCAAAGAGCGTATCATGGTTTATGGCGACTACGACGTCGACGGCTGTACAGCCGTAGCGCTGGTCTACAAGTTCCTGCAGCAGTTCTATTCCAACATTGATTACTATATCCCTAACCGCGAAGAGGAGGGCTATGGTGTCAGCAAGAAGGGAATAGACTACGCAGCAGAGACAGGGGTTAAACTGATTATCGTACTCGACTGCGGCATTAAGGCAGTTGAGGAAATAGCCTATGCCAAGGAACAGGGCATCGACTTCATCATCTGCGATCACCATGTACCAGATGAGATAATGCCGCCAGCTGTAGCCATTCTCAATCCCAAACGTGAAGACTCAACATACCCGTTCAAGCATCTCTGCGGATGTGGTGTAGGATTTAAGTTTATGCAGGCCTTTGCCAAGAATAACGGCATTCCTTTTTCGCGCCTCATTCCCCTACTCGACTTCTGTGCCGTCAGCATTGCTGCCGACCTGGTGCCTGTCGAAGGAGAGAACCGTACGCTGGCATTCCATGGACTCAAGCAGCTCAACCAGGCTCCCAGCATTGGCTTGAAAGCCATCATCGAAATCTGTGGCCTCACCAATCGCGAGCTCACCATGAGCGACATCGTCTTTAAGATTGGTCCACGCATAAATGCTTCCGGCCGCATGATGAATGGTCGCGAAGCAGTCGACCTGTTGGTAGAGCGCGACCTGCAGCGAGGACTGACGTTGGCAACACGCATCAACGAATACAATGAGCAGCGCAAGGATGTTGACAAGCAGATGACTGTCGAAGCCAACGAGATTGTGGAGCGCCTTGAGAGTCAAAAGCACCTGCAGTCTATCGTGCTCTATGACGAGGGTTGGAAGAAGGGCGTAGTAGGCATCGTGGCCTCACGTCTCACCGAACTATATTTCCGTCCTACGGTAGTGCTCACTATCATTGACGGAATGGCGTCTGGATCCGCTCGTTCTGTGGCAGGCTTCGATGTGTATGATGCTGTTAAGTCATGCCGAGACCTACTGGAGAATTTCGGCGGCCACACGTATGCTGTGGGGCTTACCATGCGCCAAGAGAACATTCCCGAGTTCCGCCGTCGTTTCCAGGAATATGTAGACAACCATATTCTGCCAGAACAGACGCAGCAGACACTCGACATCGATATGGAGCTTGACTTCCAGCAAGTCAACAAGCGATTGCTCAACGAACTGAAGAGGTTGGCGCCTCACGGCCCTGGCAACAGCAAGCCACTCTTCATAACACGTAACGTCTTTGACTATGGCACCTCCAAGGTGGTGGGGCGCCATCAGGAACATATCAAGTTGGAACTCGTCGACTCCAAGTCGGCAGTAGTGATGAACGGCATTGCCTTCGGACAGTCGGCAGCGGCCCGCTACATCAAGTCCAAACGCTCGTTCGACATTGTCTACACCATCGAAGAGAATACCTACAAGCGTGGCGAGGTACAACTGCAGATAGAGGACATCCGACCATCGGAGGAAGGAGTTGAGGAGGATTTGCAAAGCCGCACTTTGCACCTTTAGGCCAAAGAAGGAGACAACGATTTGAGTGACTACAAGGAAATACTCAAACACTATTGGGGCTATGACGACTTCCGTGGCATCCAACAGCAAATCATCGAGTCGATAGGTTTAGGACGCGACACGCTGGGACTCATGCCCACGGGAGGCGGCAAGTCACTGACCTTCCAAGTACCTGCAATGGCACTCGAAGGGGTATGCATCGTCGTCACCCCACTCATCGCACTGATGAAAGACCAGGTGCAGCACCTTCGTCAGCGAGGCATTCTGGCTGCAGCGGTCTATAGCGGCATGCAACGCGACGACATTCTCCGCGTCCTGGAAAACTGCATTCTGGGACGCACCAAGTTTCTTTACGTGTCGCCCGAACGCCTAAGCAGTGAACTTTTCATCAGCAAGCTGCGCCACATGCGCGTGTCGTTCATCACTGTCGACGAGGCGCACTGTATCTCACAGTGGGGCTACGACTTCCGACCTTCCTATCTTGAGATTGCCAATATCCGCGCCCTGCTACCCAACGTCCCTGTGCTGGCCTTGACAGCTACCGCTACGCCACAGGTCGTAGAGGACATCTGCGCGAAGCTTAGCCAACAGCCAGCTGCAAATAGCCAACAGCCAAAAGCCGGAAAAACCAGCTCCCACAATGTGGAACACGGTTTTGCCGTGTTCAGGATGTCCTTCGAGCGCAAGAACCTCACCTACCGGGTGAAGAACTGCGCCGACAAGCTCCAGGAACTCATCCACACCTTCACCCATACCAGCGGCTCAGCCATCGTCTATGTGCGCAGCCGTCGTCGTGCCAAGGAAATAGCACAGGAACTCACTAATGCCGGGCTCAGTGCCACCTTCTATCATGCTGGTTTGGAACACGAGGTGAAAGACCAACGACAGCGAGATTGGCAACAGGACCGCACACGCATTATCGTAGCCACCAATGCTTTCGGTATGGGTATCGACAAACCAGACGTTCGACTGGTGATGCACTACGACTGTCCGGACTCCATTGAAGCCTACTTCCAAGAAGCAGGGCGTGCTGGACGTGACGGCAACCCCGCCCAAGCCATTATGCTCTACAACAATAGCGACAATGCCAAACTTGCTAAGCGCATCGAAGATACCTTCCCTCCCAAAGACGAGATTCGTCAGGTTTACGAACATCTGGCCTACTTCTTCCAGTTAGCCACGGGCGACGGCTTTGGTCTCACGCGCGAATTCAATATCGACGTTTTCTGTCAACGCTTCCACCACTTCCCTGTGCGCGTTCATTCTGCCCTACAGATATTACAGCGTGCCGGCTATCTGGAATACGACCCCGCGCCTGACCAGCAGACACGTGTGCGCTTTCTTCTAGAGCGTCAGGACCTTTATCGGCTTGAGAACCTCACAGCCAACGAGGACCACCTCATCGTCACCCTGCTACGCAACTATGGCGGACTCTTTGCTGATTTCGGCTATATCGACGAGGGGCTCATCAGCCAACAGTGCGGGCTACGCCCCGTCGACCTCCACGAGGTTCTCAAGTCGCTGTCACAGAAACACATCATCCAGTATATCCCGCGCCAACAGGTACCCACTATCCACTACCTGCAGCGTCGTGAAGACCCAGAACATATTCAACTGCCTGCCGACGTCTACGAAATGCGTCAAGAGCAGTACCGCCAACGCATCCTCGCCATGCTCAACTACATGCAGGATGCGTGCCACTGTCGCTCACGACTGCTACTCGAATACTTTGGCGAAACCCATACCCACGACTGCGAACAGTGCGACGTCTGCCAACAGCAAACAGCTAACGACCAACAGCCATCTGCCACCAGTCAACTCCTCCGGCTGCTCAGCGACGGCCAGCGCCACCACCTCACAGAACTCCACCACCTATCACTGCCTACTGAGGCCATCGATAAAGCCTTGCGGCACCTCATGGAAGAAGAGTATATCATCAACCATGACGGCTTCATCAGCCTGGCAGCCCATTAAAACAGAAATCATAATCATTACAGACGACAGGTAATGCCAATCTTGGTCTCAAAAGTGTTGGCATGTACTGTCTCGTGGTATTTGTAGAAGGTACGACGCGAGAAGTAGGAGCCTGAGAGATAGAGGGCCCACTGTCGTGCAAGATGTAACTCAAGAACGGGATTGACGACGAGGAGGGCAGCATTACTGCGGTCGCCCTGTACGTTGAGGTAGTGGATGTCTTCGGTGCCGTCGGCAAAGGCTTGGAGGTCTTTGTCCTCATAACCTTTCCACGTGTAGAGTCGGAAGTACTTGGCATTCAGCACAAAACGTCCGAAACCACCGAAGTCGAGCTGTGTCTTGGACTTGATACTGAAACCGCTACCCATGTTGTAGTCGCGCTCAATAACGTTGAAATAGTCGCTCTTGGTACCGCCCAATAGGATGCCGCTGAAAAATACGCGCTGTTCAAGTTTGCGAAGAGCGCCCATCTGGGGCAGCGATACGATGAAGCCGGGACCGAAACCGGCGGCTTCACTGATGCGGTAGGGTGTCAACTGAGAACCGTCCTCGATGGGGCTGGCATCGTAGTAGTTGAAGTGCTGGTAGATGCCGAACTCGCCCGCCATGTCCTTCTTATCGAGGATGGGCGTGCTCCAGAGTCGTCCCACGATGTTCAGGGTGTTGACGAAGGGCTGTCCGCCTCCGAAGGCTGAATTCATCTCGACGTCGAAGAAGTCGTAGGGCAAGGTGTGGCGCTCACCGTCAACAGGTATTCCGTAGGTCAGCGTCATATTGACATACGGTGCATGAATACCACGGAAGAGGGCGCCGTCGTCAGCCAGGTAGCGCCAACCGACGGAGAAGGTCATGTCTACAGGAATCTTGGTAAAGTCGTGATAGCGATAGTTTCTGCTCTTGACGTGCCAGGCTTCACCGCTAATGATGCGATGCAGACCTTGAATGGGGTTAATGATGGCTGCTGCCGCCTCGCGGAGAAAGCGCATCGTTCCATAATCGCGGTCATCGAGCATGGTGAGGCTGAGTCGATGGGTCATCTCACCGATGGCTATACCGCCACAACTGGTGGCAATGACATCGTTGATGGCTGGCGGCTCCGTCTCGCCAAGGAATTCCCACATGAGCGAACCACCGAGAGCGTAAGGCGCTGATTCCCAAAATGTCAGACCATTGGTACGGGCTGCATTGTAGTACAGGTTGCCATGGTAGGGATGCATGAACATGTTAGTGATGAAATAATCATTGTCCCACACCATACCGTCGGTGAAGTTGCGCTTCAGCGAGTTCAGCGTGGTCTGGGCAAAATCTGTTCTCAAGGCATAGCGGTCGAAGAGCTGCACGCCGACATTGATGCCCGTGGCCTCTGCAACAGCCTGCCAGTAACGCTTCTCGACAGGCAAAGCCATCGTAGAGTCTGCAAAGACGAGCTGCAAGCGTTTCTTCTCCCAAGCACGCAGCCACGTATCATTGCGATGGTCGCGCTCCTGCCGGTAGGTCAGTCCCACTTCCATCAAGGGGCGGTTGCGGTAGGTCTCGTTGCGGTCGTAGTAGCGTGTTAATCCCCAACCCACCGAGGCAAAGGCTCCCAGTTTCTTGCTAAACTTGTAGTCGGCATTGATGCGTGCTTGTAGGGAGTAGAGACGCTCGGGCTTGACACTGTTTTCCCTGGAGAAGGTCTCAACATGGTAATAGCCGATATCTCCGCTGAGCGTCCAGTAGGACGATACCCGGAAGAACTGCCCCAAACGATAGAACACAGCTCCCGAGAACTTGGAGTCGAGACCCATAAAGTGAGTACCCACACCAACGATGTTATAGGTCGAACGGTTACGATAGCGAACGGCAAGGTTTGTCTTGGTCGATGAGCCGCCATATACCATCAGGTCTATATCTGTCGACGGGTTGATGTTCACAAGACCAATCTTATGCCCAATGCTGTCGTACGACAGGTTGACTAAACCAATCTGCCAACCTTTAGGACGCGTACGCGACACGTTGAGGAGTCCTATCTGTGCACCGTCGAGCGAGTCGGCATAGTTGACAGCCCCCCACTGCCAACCACGCATCATACTTGACGAGACATTCAGCAGTCCTGACAACTGCAGACCACGATTCATGCCCTTAGTAATGTTGCTGACACCACTGAGTTGTAAGCCATTGAACAGGTGGGCTGTCATATTGGATACACCCGACAGTTGCAGACCTCGACCTCCATTAGCTGCCACTGACGAGATGACACCAAACTGTACACTCTTGACGCTATCCATCGAACTGACAATGCCAACGGGAAACCTCTGTGCTGATACTGTGCCACCTACCAATGTCATTAAGACAGCTGTGGCCATCGTCTTTATATTGTTCATCGTTAGTATGTTAGGTTATTTAATTACTGGCAGTTACTCTTGTTATTCTCTTATAGCTATCGCACTGTCATATGGAAGCAGCCCTGCTTGACTTCATACTTGATGTAGGCGCGGTCCTGTTGGCGAATGTCACGAAGCACCTCGGAGAGCACCCACTTCAGCGTGTCGTTGCGCACCTCGCGACCGATGGCATGATAGCGGTTATAGCAGATATCGAAAGTGGTGCCGTAGAGGTGGCACGAGTTGTCCGTGGCATTGCCGTTGTGGCGCTGCAGACGGGCCACGTCTTCCTTGGTGCGCAAGACGCTGGTTACGATGAGTTGGTTCAAGGGCACTCCCTTCATATAGAGGCTGTCGTAGAATGCCTGACCGATGTCCTGGAGCAGCATAGCAGCGCGTGGCACCAGATAGGGAATGGAACTGTTGAGTCTGTCGACATGGTAGTAGGGACTCTCGCCGACATAAACCAGTTCCTTCTTGCGTGCCTCGGCATCCTCACGATTTTTCACAGGTTTAACGCCCCACTTGTTGGCAGCGACAATCTGCACACTCTGACTGTCGGGGAACGCCATCTTGTAGTTAGGCACGGAGAGAATGCGGTGCTTCTTCTCAACGTTGAACGTGCTCTCATTGAGAGTGTAGCTTTGCAAGGAACTTTGAGCGTTGAACTTTTCTTCATCCACAGTATCACAACTCTCTCCCACCGCAAAAGGACGCACAATGGCTAAAAAGGCTACAACAGCAGCGAAGCCCAACAAGTACTGACGCTTGGTGGGCATCTTCAGATTCTTAATAAATGAAATGATTTCTTCTTTCTTCACATTCTTTTTAACGTAAACGTTAACTGTTTTATTGTATCACGTTTATTTTTAATGTTTAATGTTTAATGTTTCACCTTCCTGTACCATTCTACCAACATGCCACGAGGAATGCCGCGCTTGACGGCAGCATCGAGAACACGGCGCGCCTCCGTCTTGCGTCCCAACACCAAGAGCAGGTCGACGTGAGAGACGACATAGGTCACATCGCGCGGCGACAACTCTTCAGCACGCTGCCAATCGTAGAGTGCCACCTCGTCTTGCTTCATGTCGCGCTCCAGATTGGCACGGGCAGCGTAAGCCACTGCCGAATCAGCATGCTGCTGGATGGTCTGGTTCAGCTGATCCAGTGCATCCTGCTTGCGTCCTAGCTGCTGCAGCACGACAGCCAGTGACAGACGGGCCTCGAAATGGGTGGGTGCAAAAGCCAAGAGGTCGTTGAGGTCGTTGCGCGACAGTTCAAAGCGACGCAGATGGGTGTTGGCATAAGCCCGGTAGAACAAGGCGGCAGGGTTCTTGGGTTCTCGTTGCAGCACAAGGCTATACTCGTCGATGGCATATTGCCACTGCTTCAACTGCAAATTGGCATTGGCCTTGCGAAGGTGCAGGTCTGTAGACCACGAGGACTGTGCTATCTGCTTGTTCAGCACGGTCAGCGAGTCACGCCAGTTCTGCGCCCTTACAGGGCTAAAAGATATATGACAGATGATAAATGATAAGACTATCACGCCTTTTCGATATAGTCTACTATCCATTGTCCTACTTCTTTCGTTCCATACTTCTGACCACCTTCTACCTGAATTTCGGGTGTGCGCACATTGGCATCGAG
>OCTX012198611.1_pt1 | contig 21228 bp, 17 predicted proteins | sample 1539691 | NCBI WGS metagenome assembly OCTX01 (sample SAMN02144231, study PRJEB22623) | gut metagenome | biome: sheep rumen | host: Ovis aries | place: New Zealand
TGTCGATGGCAGCGTGCAGTTTGATTCCGGCGATCTCTGCACCGGCGAGATTCTGTTTGTTGTTGATGTGGTGGATGTGGTTATCCTCGATCAGGGAGAAGACACAGCCGAGATGTCCAACGATCCCCGTCTGTCCGCAGTGATGGATATCGCAGCGGCGGACGGTATGAGAACCGATGCGTTCCTTCGTCCAGCCCTCACGCTGGGCGCGGCAGATCGCGTCGCGCTCCGTCTGCGTCCCGTCCTTGTATTTTTCCTTCAGCCACTTGTTGTCATTTTCAGGCTGATAGTATTTGCCGAGAGAGATTCCGCTGCATTTGGATTCAAAAATGTCGCAGTCTTCGATGATCCAGCCTTTGGACCAATGGGGACCGATCATGCCTTCCTGATAGGCTGTGGGCGGCGCCCACTGTGTCGCTGCCATGCAGACGGTGAACCCGGACAGGGTGATAAATCCGATGCCTTCTTTTGAAGGATAGAAGCAGCTTTTCCGTACGGAGAACTCCACGGTCTCTTTATTTGGATCCAGGCCATGGAAATTCGCATAGAACACGGTCTCGTCATTCTCCTGTTCCGCAAACCAGACATAGACCGAATGCTCGCGGTCCCATGAGACGTCGGAGTACTTCGGGGAGAATACGGATTCTTTTTCTGCGGCCTCGTACAGAGATCTTCCGTTGAGAAAAACATCTCCGAGATGAGCGACATGCCGAGCGTCGAACCAGTCACCGGAGACCAGTGTCGTGTAGGGATTGCGGTCAGAAAAGATGCTGTTGCTGACCCTCACGGAGTAGACATCTCCCTGAACTTTTTCCCATCCGTTCAGCAGTTCGGCACCGGTGATGACCGCTTTGAGCGGTTCGGAAGAGCGGTACGTGATCCGCTGTACATCTGTACCGCCGAATACAGGGTCCACTTCTTCGCGATAGATGCCGGGAGCGACGATCACTTCATCGCCGGGACGGGCAAGGGCAGCCGCGTCATTGATGTGCAGGAAAGGATGTCTTTCGCTCCCGTCTCCTCCGGGGGCAGCGTTGATGTTCACATAGTACTGCATAAATACTCCTGTATGGTTAAAGCATTCTGATAGAGGAAAGCCCCCGGACCTTTCAGTGGAAAAGCCGGAGGCTAATGATTCAGATTCACTTCAGCAGTCCGGCAATCGTTTTCAGAAGCTGCTCCTGGTTGGGAAGTCTGTCCCATTTTTTGGGATACTCCCACAGGTATTCATCCCTGATGGCGGTCAGATCTTCTTTGCTGCAGAAAGGAAGCAATTTGAGAATGAAGCCGTCATCGGCGGAAAGCAGAAAACGCATTTCCCTGCGGTCTCTCGGTGCAGCTTTCAGCACTTTCCGGACAGCGGATGCGGCAAGAACGGCACGAAGAGGCTCTTCCGCGGGCATGCGTTCCAGCGCGAGATACAGTTCATCAATTGCTTTCTCGATGTCTGCGTAATAACGTTCGTGGATGGAATCCGTGTAGAATTCATCCCGGCCAAGCACGATCCGGGAGATGAAGGAACGGGCTCCCTTGTTTGAAGTTTTGATATACAGTTCGTCCGCTCCTTTTTGGTAGATACGCAGCGTCTCCGCGATGGTCGCGTACGCGCTATAGGAAAGGAGAGACAGATCGCCCGGAGCATACTCAAGCGCGTCTTTGCAGCGGGCTGCCAGATTCTCAGTATCGCCGGAGTCAAACAACTCCCGCAGTTGATCGAGCAGTTCAGACATGGGCTGGACCTCCTGATTCGGTTCTATAGGAAAACGATACATCACACAGCGGTATTTCTGCAAGCAGTATTTGCTTTGCGGCAGGCTGGCAATTCTTTTCTTCGGATTATATAATGCGTGCAGAAGAGTGTGCCGGAGGAAGACGATGGAGGAGAAAAAGAAGATCAGAAAGAAGGGGATCCTTGTCCGGAATTCGGTCGGACAGGAGCAGCGGGAGGCGCTGTCCCGGAAGATCGTCATGCGGATCGCGCAATGGGATACGTTCCGGGATGCGCATACAGTCCTGATTTACAGTGCCATGCCTCATGAACCGGATCTCAGTCTTCTTCCGCAACTACCGGAAAGTGAAGGAAAACGGTTCTGCTATCCGCATGTCCTCGGAGAGGGGAGAATGGAGGCACTCTATCCGGATCCGCAAGCGGAATGGCGAACGGGCAGTTTTGGGATCCGTGAGCCGGATTCCTCTTCGGCGCATTGGATCCCACCGGAAACGCTGGATCTGGTGATCTGTCCCTGTACGGTGTTTGATGTTCATGGAGGAAGGCTCGGTATGGGCGGCGGTTATTATGACCGTTTCCTGCCCCTGTGTACCAAAGCGTCCTTTGCCGCAGCGGCGTTCAGCGTCCAGCAGATGGAGTGTGTGCCCATGGAGGAAAAAGACTGTCCGATGGACTGGATCTTCACGGATGAGGCAGTATACGGGCCCTTCGCGCTCCGATGATGGCGATCAACAGGATAATGAGTAAAAAACAACAGGTCTTCCCGCTGTTTCCGCGGAAAGACCTGTATTCGTTTTCTGGGAATCAACCAGGCTCCGACGGTGATTTCCCGCTGATTCCGAGCCGGTGACGCAGGGAGATCAGCAGGATTCCCAGCCAGAGAAGGAAAGCAAAAGTCAGGAAGATCAGCCTGAAACTGCCTGTCATATCGAAAACTTTGGAGATCAGGTAAGGCAGGGGGATCGTCACCAGCGTGCTGAACATCGAATTCCGGCTGAACTGAGTCTCAAAGTGCTCGCGGTCAAAGAGCTCGACAGCGACCATGGAAAGCGCGAGGCCGCTCATGTAGGAGAAGCCCAGAAGGACGCAGGCGAGGTACATGACGGGGATTACGCCGCCGAATGCCGAAAGCAGGAAAAAAGACAGGCCGATGATCGCCAGGAATACCTGAGTGCTCCGCCAGGCGCCGAGCCAGTCGCAGATGATGCCAAACAGGAATTTGGCGCTGAAATTGCCGATCATGATGGCAGAGGTCAGTCTGCCGCCCACCTCCAGCGGATAACCGAGCGAAGTGCTGTACTGCGGAATGTATGAGGCCATCTGGATCCCTTTGCTGGTCATTGAGACCGAAAGAAGGATAAAGAGGTAGACCTTGAGTTCATGCAGCGTGATTCCGCCGTCCAAAAGACGGGTGTTGGTCCGGACGTCGGACAGTTTTATCTCCGGATCGAAGCCACCGTACGGCTCCGCCCCGACGTCTTCCGGACGCTTGGCCAGCAACAGCGATGCAAGAAGATGAAGTCCCAGAGACAGGCATCCCAGCAGGACGGCTGCGCTTCTCCAGCCGTGAACGCGGATGTAATGGCTGACCACCGGATTGAGCAGCATACCGAGAACACCACTGAGCATGGTGACGAAGCCCAGAAAAGTACCCTTGCGCTTGGTGAACCAGGCATTGATGACAGAAGTCGGCAGCAGCATGGAAAGGCTGTTGCCCATACCGGCAAGAAAACCTGAAAGAAGCCACATACGGGGCGAATGGTACAGGACCATCAACAGCAGCGACGCGGCGGAAGCGGCGCCAGCGGCAAAAGATACCAGTCGGATGTCATACCGGCGAAGGAACTGGGCGGTGAACAGCATGGCGACCGCCTGAAAAGTGTTTCGCAGTGTGAAAAATCCGGACAGAGACGAACTGGAATAGCCCTCGGCGCTCATGATCCCGGAAATCAGAACGCCGGAGCAGTTGTATTGTACGCCCATCAGTGCACCGTAAAAAAACATGCATCCGAGAAAGACGAGCCAGACCCGGTTTTTCCGCATAATCAATTTCTCCCGTGGCAGTTCAGAACTGGAGGCGGATCACGTTCCAGGACGCGGCGGGGAGAAGGGCTTTGCCGTCTCTCACCTCGAAAGGAACGTCGTGCGGCATTACATTTCCGGGTTCCGTTTCCGTATTGACCGCTTTTACATCGTCATGATGGAGAACAGAGTGGGAACCTGTCCGGAAACTGCCGAATGCACGCAGGTCCAAATCCAGTTCCACCGGTTCCTTCAGATTGCGGTTGACGGCAAAGACCACCAGACTGCCGTCTTCCCGCAATACAGCGGCGGCATCGACTTCCGGAACGTCGGTGTAGTGCGCGGTATCCTGTTTGCCGCAGGTCAGCTGCGGAAGCAGGCTCGTGCCGCGGCCAAGCGTGCTTGCCTGCTGCAGCGGCCAGTAAATGGTCTGCGCCCATGCGCCTCCGCCCGGACGGGTCATGATCGGCGCGATGACGTTGACGAGCTGGGCCATGCAGGCGATCCTGACGCGGTCCGCGTTTTTGAGGATCGTGATGAGCATCAGCCCGACGAGCAGCGCATCCTCGAAGTTGTAGACGTCTTCCAGCAGTGGGAGAGCGGTTCCCCATGGCTTTCTTTTGTAAAGTTCCTGATCCTGGGCGTTGGAATGATACCAGACGTTGTACTCGTCCAGAGACAATCCGAGTTTCTTGCTGCTGTGCAGTTTTCCCTTCACAGAATCGCATATGGAGGCAACGGTACGGATGAAATTGTCCAGGTCCATGGTGGACGCAAGGAAGTCCGGCGTATCGTTATGAGGGTTGCCGTAATAGCGGTGGAGCGAGACATAGTCTACGTTCTCATAGCACTCGGAGAGTGCTGTGTACTCCCAGGAACCGAAAGTGGGCATTTCCGAGGAGGAAGAGCCGCACGCGACCAGCTCGATCGTATCGTCGGTCCACTTCATCATCTTCGCTGCCTCATTCGCTATCCGGCCGTATTCCAGCGCAGTCTTGTGTCCGGTCTGCCAGGGACCGTCCATCTCATTGCCGAGACACCACAGTTTGATGTCGAATGGATCTTTCGCGCCGTTTTGGACACGCAGATCGCTCCATGCGCTGCCGCCCTTGTGATTGGCGTATTCCACCAGCGCCTGAGCGTCTGCCGGACCTCTCGTGCCGAGGTTTACGGCGTACATCACATCGGTGTTTGCTTTCTTTGCCCATGATGCGAATTCATGCAGGCCGAAGGTGTTGGGCTCCGTGGTCTTCCACGCGAGATCCAGCCGTTTCGGTCTGTCCTCCACCGGTCCGATGGAGTCTTCCCAACAGAAACCGGATACGAAATTTCCTCCCGGATACCGGACGATGGGAACCTTCAGTTCCCGGACGAGATTCAGCACATCGGTGCGGAAGCCTTCCCGGTCCGCAGCCGGATGCCCGGGCTCATAGATGCCGGTATAGACGCAGCGCCCCAGATGCTCCACAAAGGAACCGTAGATCCTGGGGTCGATCTCAGCGATCGCATAATCCCTGTCGAGGATCAGTTTTGCTTTTTTCATCGCGTTCTCCTTCTTCGCACCGGACATTGTCCGGATAGTTCTGATCTAATTGTAACGGATTCTATACGACATTTCCCGAAAAAATAGAAAAATGCAGGCATGTCTACAGAATGTGTGAAAAGCTGAATGCGGCTGCGGACCAAGTTGTACTGGATAAAAAACCGGACTGCCAGGGACGAAATGTCTTTATTTCGGCAAATATAATACGATATAATACCTTATAGATCGTAAACCGGTGTTTATTTGGACAGGAGAGATGCCTATGAAACACAGAGGAAGCTTATATCTGCTGCTTGCTGCGATCTTTTGGGGGAGTGGTTTTGTTTCTCAGAGTTTTGCACTGGAATCCCTCCAGCCTCTTGCTCTTGTCTTCCTGCGCTACATCGTAGCGACGACGGTACTGCTGCCCGTGGCGTTTTTTTCCGTCCGCGGACAGGACAGGAAGACGGAAATCTTGAAAAACTGTGCCAGGACCGGACTTCTCTGTGGATTGCCGATGTCGGTGGCTATGATCCTGCAGCAGATGGGATTGGGCGATACCGGAGCGGGGAAGGGCGCGTTTCTTTCTTCCCTTTATGTGGTATTCGCGCCGCTGATCGGCATGGTTCTGGGTAAAAAAGTTTCAAACAGAGTATGGTTCGCTGTGGCACTGTCCGTGGCAGGATCATTCCTGCTGTGTGTCAAGGAGGGGTTCACTCTTTCCAGCGGGGATCTGCTCGTACTTCTCTGTGCTGTGCTTTTTGCCGTACAGATCCATGTTTACGATCGTGTGGGGGACGGAGGATTTCCGCTAGTGCATTCATTTTTCACTGAACTGACGACATGCCTGATGGCATTTACCCTGATGCTGATCAGACTGCAGATCCCGACCTGGCAGCAGTTGACCGGTGCGCTTCTTCCCGTCCTCTATACGGGAATCTTCCCCGGGAGTGTGGCAGATACCTGCGCGATCCTTGGTCAGCGCGGAACATCCGCATCCGTCGCGGCGATCCTGATGAGTCTGGAATCGGTTTTCGGAGCGCTGTTCGGCGTGCTTTTCCTTCATGAAACGATGACGGTACGGGAGCTCATCGGGTGTGTCCTGATCTTCGCGGGCGTATTGTTTGTCCAGCTGGAACCGAAGAAAAACGGCTGAAAGATCCGGACCCGATGATACTGAAATGGCTGGGCGTTTCCCGGCCATTTTTTTGAAAATGATAAAAGGTTTCCCGGCAGGCGACCTTTCGCATGATTCTTTCTGTAGAATTATAATCAGAAGAGAGACAGAGACCATTCTGAGCCGTCAATGGAGGTACTGACATATGTCAATGGATAATTTTCTTCGGTTTCTTCAGCAGCTGCTGACGATGGCGGATCCGGCAGACCCGGATCTCGTAGAAAAAGCGGAAAACGCGCTTCGGGTTGTCGTGGATCTTGCCCGGTCTTCCCATAAGGTTGACACCCAGACCGCGTTTCTTATGGATTGTGCCGTCAATCAGTTTCGTCATCTCATTAGATTCAGAGACGAATTTGCGGGAGTCAGAGGAAAACCGATGCTCAATGAACAGCGTCGCAGGAGACTCCGGCTGGCACTGAGACCGGGGTGCTGAAATGACTGCGATCCGACTGGGCGGGAGAGAGATCCCCGTCAAGGATTATGAATGCAGCGACGGAAGCGGATATCTTCCGAAAACTGAGAGCAAACTGAGCCTGTATGTGGATCTCACGGATGTGTGCAACGGTCATTGTCCGTTCTGCATCAATCCGGGAAGAAAGGAAGGGGAATCGCCCTTCTCACTCATCCGGTTCCGGCAAGTGCTGGAAGCGGTCAGGGAAAAGATCAGCAGCGTCAGTCTGACCGGAGGAGAACCGCTGCTGCACCGCGGGCTTGCGGACGCCGCACTGGAAGAGATCCTTCAGGTCTTCGGCCACAGCGTCGAGATCGACCTGGTGACGAACGGCTCCGACCTGAATGCGATCCGGAATCTGAAGCATCTGTCGGATCTGGACTCCGTCCATATCAGCAGGCACAGGACCGACGACGAAGAAAACAGCCGGATCATGGGCGTCCGGACTGCCGGATGGGGTGAAATCGAGGGGCTGATCAGTTCCATGGAAGATCCGGGCAAGATCGTGCTGAACTGTGTTCTGATGAAGGGCGGCGTCGAGTCCTCAGAGAAAGCGGCGGCATACCTGGAAGAAGCTGCCGCAGCCGAAGTGCAGAATGTCAGTTTCATCGGTATGAGTCTTTGCAACGAATTCTGCAGGAGGTATTACGCGGACCCGCGGACGCTGATGCAGACGGAAGACGGCAGGTTCCATTTCTGGAACCGGTACCATGACCATGATTTCTGCAGCTGTTCCAGTGGCAGCTATGAAGCGGCAGCGCGCAGCATCCGGTTCTATTTCCGTTGTATGGGCACCGGAAGACCGTCATTTGCCAGGCAGCTGGTCTATACGGAGGACAACCGGCTTCTTGCCGGATTTGGAGGAGAGGAGATCGTACTGTGAAACCATACAGGATCGGAATGTACGGCGGAAAATTTCTTCCGTTTCATGTGGGACACCGATACTGCGTAGAGACCGCCGCAAAGGAATGCGAGACCGTCTATGTGATCCTGTTTCTGAACGGTGCGGATGAGGAAAAGATCCGTGAGCAATATCCGGAAGAATGGCTCAGCGGGGAAGAACGGATCCGAAAGATGGAACAGATGTGCAGCGAACTCGGCGGTCTGGCGAAGATCGTCCCTGCAGTGATCGACACCTCCGATCTGCGCCTGCCGGACGGGGAAGAGGACTGGGACGCAGAAACACCGCTGGTCCGTCAGCTGCTGGGAGACCGGCTGGACGCCGTGTACAGCAGTGAACCGCACTACGGGGAATACTTCAGCCGGGCGTATCCGGAAGCGGTACACCGTCTGGTCGACGTAAAACGGATCCGCTATCCCATCAGCGGGACGGCGATCCGGGAAATGAAAGAGGAAGGAGAACGGAAAAAATGGATGATCTGAAAATGGAAAACCTGAAGAAGAGTTTCCTGGAACTGAAGTGGTATGAGATCCTGATGGGCTCGATCATGGTATTCATTGCCGCGAGGGCAATGGTGCTTGGTTTCACACAGGGTTCTTCGGACGGCAATCCTGCATGGCTGACCGTCATCAACTTCATCAGCGCGGTCTGCGGCGTGATCTGTATTTTCTTCACAGCGAAAGCAAATATCAGCAATTTCGTCTTCGCAACGGTCAACACGGTCGTATATGCCGTCTATCTTGTTTACTGGCACATCTGGGGAACGGCTGCGCTGGAGATCCTCTTCTACATTCCCATGAATTTTATATCCTGGTATTACTGGGCAAAGCACCGGGATGAGGCCCTGACCCAAAAGACCAAATCCAGGCGGCTTACACTGATGCAGAACCTCATCTGCGCCGGGGTCGTCATCGGCGGCGCCGTGATCTATCACGCCGTTCTTGTGCGTATCGGCGGTACCGTGCCCTGGTTGGACGCCTTTACGCTCAGCATCGGCATCGTGGCAACGATACTGGAATTGCTGCGGTACAGTGAACAGTACGTGTGGTGGCTTATTACCGACTTCGTGACTGTGGCAATGTATCTGATCCATTTCGACGCCGTATATCTAACAAAGAGGACGATCTACCTGATCATGGCAGTGATCGGACTGATCAACTGGGTCCGCCTCAACAGGGACAGAAACAAAGAGAATGTCTGAATAATAAAAAATGCCGTCTGTGCAGAGCAGACGGCTATTTTAATATGATTATCTGCCGGAATACGTTAACCTCTGGGGTCATAAACGGAACCCATGAACAGCGGAAGCCCGTCCAGTCCCGTGATGACGAAGGCGAACGGCCGGTCGGCGTTGAATTCGTATTTCGGATATTCCGGCGGCATGGATGCGCCTTCTCCGGTGATGATGGTGAAAGCGGCTGCTTCGCAGCCTTTCTCATCGATCTTGACTCTGGCGGCGTGTTTGACGGAAGAAACGAAGATCCCGTCCAGATCAGTCAGGGGGGTGAAATCGGCGTCAGCGGCGCTGAAAACGTCATGGATTCCAAGTTCCTGAAGGGGCTGAGTCAGATCCAGGGAAGAGGTGATATCGAACTTCGGAAGCCGTAGCGTCACTTCATAGGTGTCGGGATACTCCCTGTCATCGCCGAGAAGGAGATCCGTCACTCTGCCGTCAGCGTATAGTTCGGATGGCGCGACGCCTTTATCCGGAAGAATGATCCACATCGCCGCACCGCCATCGAACGGGAGTTTTATAGCGGCATATCCGTCACCGAAGAAGACTTCGCTGAACATCGTTCTCGTCATGAAGGGAACGGAGACCTTCTCAGAGGGAGCGTGAAAGGATCTCTCCTCTGTGGCGGACTGTTCAAACTCGGCAGACCAGGTTCCCTTGAAATAAACCGTGGTAGCCAGTACGACGATATCTTCCGGACTGAACGGTTTCAGGGTTTCGATCTGATCTTTCAGCAGACCGCCAGTCTGGTCATTCAGCCATTTTCTGAAATCGTCAAAGAAAGAGGCGTCTGTCATGTTGCCGCAGAAAGAGGAGGCGTAGTAGTATTCGGCAAGTGCGGCGACCGTTTCCCTGCTGAAGTTCACGGATTCGTTCATCCAGAGCGAAGAACCGAGGACCGTGGTGAGCATTCCGTCGTCGGAATAGTTCACATTCCACATAGCGGACGCGGTCTCTCTCAGCTCATTCAGGTCCTTCGCGTCGAGAAGGGAAAGGAGCTGTTCCCGGCTCTTTCCGTCCGTGCATTCAGCCAGCATGGCAAGCGCCATATAGATATTTTCAGGCGAACACGTCAGATTTTTCTGCTCTGTTCTGCCCATCAGTTCCGCTGCCATGGCAGTGAAGTAGCCATATAGTTTGGCGTTGTATGTGCCTGCCTTGGATGTGCGCTTTTGCAGATCTTCCAGCCACGCGTCGTAAGCGTCATCGTATGCTTCATCATCCAGCGTACCGTTGTGCATATAATCGTCCATGTCCGGAATGGGGGCATACTGTGGGTACCGAGCCTCTAAAACCGAATGTATATAAACGGCGGGAATCGGTGCAGGCGTCGTATGTCCGGTATTGCCCGGATCCGGGGAAGGCACTTCGGGTTGTTTCCCGCAGGCACAGAAATTCATTGCCAGAATGATAAGAAGAAATGCGGCGGTCCATTTTTTTATCATTGATCATCCCTCCTGAGACGTTTCTGTACTGTAAGTGTCCGATTCAGGGAGGTTTGTTGCAGTTGAGCACAATAATACCGGAATTCGCAGATCAGCGTGCCTTGCCGGCGGAACGGAGTCTTCGGGAAAAAGAAGGGGGAACCTCCTGTGAGGTTCCCCCGTTTGCCCATTTGGGGCGGATCGTTTTTTACTGGAAATTCTTTGCGATGCCGAGCGCGATCTCCATCATGCGGGTGAAGGAATTCTGCCGCTCTTGCGCGGTGGTCTCCACGTGCGTAACGACGTTGTCGCTGACCGTGAGCAGGCATCCTGCTTTCTTTCCGGCCATCTTCGCGTTGTGGAACAGCGCATAGGACTCCATTTCCGTGCAGATGCAGTTGTATTCGCCGACTGCTTTTCCTACGCGCGCGGCTGCAACTTCGGGTTCGAAATAGAAGACGTCGCTGGAGAGCGTGCGGCCTTCCGTCACGTCGTAGCCGAGTTCCTTTGCGGAATCTCTCAGCATGCCAGTGAGTTCCTCGGAGGGGAACATGACGCGCTCATCCACGCCTGCCTGTTCTCTGGCATAGGTGCTTTCGGAATAGGCGCTGTCAACAAGCACCACATCGTAGACCTTCAGATCCGGGGTGAGACCGCCGGTGGAACCGATACGGATGATCGCTTCTACATCATAGAAGTGGAACAGTTCGTAGGAGTAGATGCCGATGGTTGGAATGCCCATGCCGGAACCCATGACGCTGACGCGGTTGCCTTTGTAGGTGCCGGTGAAGCAGTACATGCCGCGGACGTCATTGACGAGTTCCACGTTTTCCAGATAGGTATCGGCTACCATCTTCGCACGCAGAGGATCTCCGGGCATGAGGACTAGTTTCGCGATCTGGCCGTTCTTGGCGTTGTTGTGAGGAGTACTCATAATCGTTGTCCTTTCTTTGTTGTGTGATTGTTTCTGATAACTATTGTAAATTGTTCTGATTCGCGGGTAAAGAGGGACGGGCAATGGATCTTCAATGTCTAATAAATCCGTGAATAAAACAATTAAATGCAGATTGGGTTTCCTTTTTGAGCGTGAATAAGGAGTACCGGCCTGTTTTTTCGTTTATTCCTTCATTCTGTTGTGGGGAGGCGGAGTGTCGGACGATCAGATCGAAAAGGCGAGAGGACTCTACCCGGATATTATCCTGATGCAGATCCCCAGCAATCCTCCGGCACAGATCGGCAAACTGGTCAGCGTCTGCGGTGCTTCCTACGTCATTCCCCATCACCATGATACATATTACGGAAAAAAAGATATGGATGCCATGATGAAGGAACTCGAGGAGGCGATTACGGCTCAGGCACCGGGAACAGTATTCGTCGATCCGGAACTTGGCAAGTGGTATTCTTTCTCAAAAGCACTGAAAGCAGAATAGACCGGTTTCTGTCTGAACACAGACAACAGAAACAGTTTAAAACACTCAGATAATAGGAAACACCCTGTTACATTATCAACAGGGTGTTTCTGTAACCAAGACGAGAAGAACGTCCCAGTAGCATGGTTTCGGTTCAGATCAGTCCGCTTTCAGAGACCTTGCGTTGTTGCCCAACTCGGATTTCCCTCCGCGCTCATTCTGGACGCGGGCTTCCTGACTGTGAAGGAGGAAGTCGTTGATGTCAAGCAGGAACTGAGTCTGTTTCGTGAGTTCGGTGGTAGGCCGGACTTCATCGAAGAACAGCATCTGGTTGGGCTCTTCCTTGGAATAGGTCTTCCATTCGGGCATCGGGGTACCGTCCTGATCGAGACCGTTGGGATTGCCGGTCTTGGCAAAGTTGGTCCAGTAGTTGCACATCTTTCTGGCAAGATCATAGTGATGACCGTCGAAAGGTCTCCAGCATTTATGCAGAGTTTCGAACGTGAACCAGAGTTCGGAACTGTGGAACGCGCCGGCGTTGTCTCCGGGAATAGTCGGTCCGAAGGTGTAGTAGTATGCAGGATGGCCTTTGGCTGCCAACGCTTCGCACATCAGTTTCTCCGTGAGGTCGAAACCAACGATCTTCTTGCGGATATCGCCGTCGCAGGCGTCGCGGTACGCCTCGGCATACTCGCCGAAGTTTTTCTTAAGCCACTCTTCTTCCTCACCGGGTTTGGGAAGAAGGAAGAATTCGTTGTTGGTATTGCCGGTCATGAAGTACTCGGGGTTCATGACGCCCTGAGCCGCCAGTTCATACCACTGATCCAGGACGAACTGTCCGTCGATCGCCGGATTGAAGAACTGATGGGACTCATGATATTTCTCCTCGATGAATTTCCAGGGCAGTTTCCGCGCTTCCTCGATGCTGTCGCAGCCGAGAACGTCTTTCACGAAATGAACGCCCTTTTCCAGAGCAACATCCATCGGATCGGCAATGGGCATGAAGCATTTCGGATATTTGGCGAGGATACCGCCGCAGGACTGGGCGATCGCTTTCTCAAACAGACCTTTGCTCTTGGGGGAAGTGCAGTGATACATGGTGCTGCCGCCGCCCGCGGACTGTCCGTAAATGGTGATGTTGTCCGGATCACCGCCGAAATTGGCGATATTCCGTTTGATCCACGCCAGTGCATACGCCTGATCCAGCAGACCGTAGTTCGCCGGGTTCTCGGGATCCTCTTTCACCAGATCAGGGTGAGTCAGGAAGCCGAAGCAGTTCAGACGATAGGCGATGGAAACGAGAATGACGCCTCTGCGGTTCAGCGCTTCTCCGTCGAATTCCATCTCATGGCAGTAGCCTTCCTGCAGACCGCCGCCGAAGATCCAGACCATAACCGGCAGTTTCTCATCTCCGGTCTTGGCGGGCGTCCAGATGTTCAGTGCGAGACTGCCTGCCTCATCCATGGGTACTTCGGGATCGCAGTGCCATTCTTTGGAATAGAAGGCGTTGGGATCGATGCCCGGAACTTTCTGGACCGTGATCGGCGCGAATTCGAGGCAGTCACGGATGCCCTCCCAGGGCTCCACCGGCTGCGGTGCGCGCCAGCGGTTCTCGCCGACGGGATCCGCGGCGAAGGGGATGCCTTTGAAGACGGTGGTGCGGACATCCGAACCCTGGATGCCGCGGACCAGTCCGCTTTCAGTCTTTGCGATACGTAGCATGTTTATACCTCCGTAAATGGTTTTGAACAGATGATCACGCTGCCCGCTCAGGGATGGGCTTTCCCATATTTGTTAGTGCCTACGGTTGGGGAGAAGGAAAGATTCAGGTTTTCTTCTCTAGCCTCCGGATCGTTGATCAGATAGCGGTTGAGATCCATCAGGCAAGAGGTCTGGCGGGAGAGCTCAGAAGTCGCCCGGACCTCGTCATAGAACAGCATCTGGTTCGGCTCTTCTCTGGAATAAGTCTTCCATTCCGGCATCGGCGTGCCGTCCTGGTCGAGACCGTTGGGATCGCCGGTCTTGGCAAAGTTGGTCCAGTAGTTGCACATCTTTCTGGCAAGATCGTAGTGGTGACCGTCGAACGGTCTCCAGCACTTGTTCAGGGTCTCGAAGGTGAACCAGAGCTCGGAACTGTGGTACGCGCCAGCATTGTCTCCCGGAATCGTTGGGCCGAAGGTGTAGTAATAAGCGGGATGTCCGGCATCTGCCAGAGCTTCGCAGAGCAGTTTCGCCTGAAGATCAAATCCCAGGATCTTTTTGTTGATGTCTCCGCCACAGGCTTCGCGGTATTCTTCCGCGTGTTCGCCAAAGCCCTTTTTCAGCCACGCTTCCTGGTCTTCACCGGGCATATAGACGAATTCGTTATTGGTGTTTCCGGTCATGAAGTATTCTGGGTTCATCTCGCCCGCTATGGCGCGTTCATACCACTGGTCAGGAATAAACTTTCCGTCTTGTGTGGCTGTGAAGCGTACACGGGATTTGATGTATTGCTCTTCCACGAAACGCCAGTCCAGTTTCCGCGCTTCTTCGATTGTGTCCACACCGAGCCAGTCATGCAGGAAACGGACGCCTCTCTCTTCCGCGGTTTCCATCCGTTCCGCGACAGGCATGAAACAGTGCGGATAGGTGGTGGGAATGCCGCCGGCGGACTGGGCGATAGCTTTCCGGAACAGGCCCTTGCTCTGAGGAGACGTGCACTGGAACATCGTGCTGCCGCCGCCAGCAGATTGGCCGAAGATCGTGATGTTGTCCGGATCGCCACCGAAATTGGCAATATTCCGTTTGATCCATGCCAGCGCATAGTTCTGGTCCAGAAGGCCGAAGTTCGTGGGATATTCAGGGTCCTCCCTGGTCAGGTCCGGATGCGCAAGGAAGCCGAAAACATTGAGTCGGTAAGGAATGGACACGAGGATGACCCCCTTGCGGTTCATGGCTTCACCGTCGAACTCCATCTCATGGCTGTAGCCTTCCTGGAATCCGCCACCGAAGATCCATACCATGACGGGAAGCTTCTCATCTCCGGTCTTCGCAGGTGTCCAGATGTTCAGAGCAAGGCTGCCCGCTTCGTCCATAGGGACTTCGGGATCGCAGTGCCATTCTTTGGAATAGAATGCATTAGGATCGAGCCCGGGAGTCTTCTGTACGGTGATAGGCGGGAATTCGATGCAATCGCGGATGCCTTCCCAGGGTTCCACAGGCTGTGGCGCACGCCAACGATTCTCGCCGACGGGATCCGCAGCAAAAGGGATCCCCTTGAAGATAGTGGTCCGGACATCAGAACCCTGAATACCGCGCACCAGACCGCTCTCGGTTTTAGCGATACGTAACATTGCTGTTATTTCTCCTTTTAAAGGTTGGATCGGTTATTTGCTGTTGATTCTGATGAGGTAGCGATCCCTCTCGCTTGGGCCTTCATCCATATAGACTTCGTCATAGAAGCGCATGGAACAGGGGCTCTCTGTTGTGTACGGTGTCCAGACAGGCATCGGCGTGCCGTCCTTGTCATTTCCGTTGGGGTCGCCGGTCTTGGCAAAATTCGTCCAGTAATTGCACATTTTCCGTGCAAGGTCGAAGTGATGGCCGTCAAACGGTCTCCAGCATTTCATCAGGGTCTCGAATTCGAACCACAGGTCGCTGGAATGGAACGCGCCGGCATCGTCGCCAGGGATGGTGGGACCGAAGACGTAGGTGTAGAATTTCCGTCCCTGCTTCGCCACCGCCTCGTCGAATACTTCGTTTCCGAGCCACATCTGGCTGACTGAAGCGTTCTGATAATAATCGCCGGGCAGTCTCTTTACCAGTTCGCGGTACTCATCCGCGTGTGGACCGAATACCTTACTGATCCAACGGTCCACTTTGGTGACCTCATCCACTTCTTCCTCTTCACCATTGTCAGTGACCTGCCCGAAAGCGAACATCTTCATGGTCTTGGCGTCCCCGTCCGGTTCAAGAAGGAACTCGTCCTTGGTATTGCCGATCATGAAAGAATCCACATGGATGTCTCCGTCCAGAATCGCCTGATCGTTGGGCTTTACAACGAATTTCCCGTCGATGCAGGAACCAAGCCGCAGAGGCAGTTCATTGAAACGTTCCGAGAGGGTCTTCGCATCGAGCGCACGCGCTTCTGCAAGGGAATTGACGCCGAGCGCCTTGAAAACTTCTATGCCTGCCTGTTCCTGTTCCGCCAGTGTGCGGGTCATACGGGGAATCGGACGGGAAGGATAGTCGAATCCCATTCCGCCGATGGATTCGATGATACCTTTCTGGAACAGACCTTTGGTCTTGGGGGAGAGCATCTGGGTCAAGGTGCTTCCGCCCCCTGCGGACTGACCGAAGACGGTGATGTTTTCCGGGTCACCGCCGAAGTTTGCGATATTTCTCTTGACCCAGGCGATGCCGGCAGCCTGGTCCTGATAGCAGAAATTGGCCGGGGCTTCCGGATTTTCCGCGGTGATCTCAGGATGTGCCAGCAGTCCGAAGACGTTGACGCGGTAGCCGATGGAGCAGAGAATGACGCCTCTGGAAGCAATGCGTTCACCGTCGAACTCCATCTCATGCGGATAGCCTTCCTGCAATCCACCACCAAAGATCCAGATCATGACAGGCAGTTTCTCATCGGTGGTTTTCGCGGGCGTCCAGATGTTGATTCTCAGACAGTCCTCGCCCATGGGGACTTCCGGATCCACATGCCACTCTTTGGAATAGAATTTCTCAGGGTCCTTGCCGGGGATGCGCTGCATGGGGATCGGTCCGAATTCGGAACAGTCCCGCACGCCTTCCCAGTCTTTCGCGGGCTGAGGCGGACGCCAGCGGTTCTCACCGGCTGTGGTGTCCGCAAAGGGGATGCCTTTGTATACCGTGATCCGCGCGTCGGTACCGACCACACCGCGGACACGGCCGTTTTCTGTTCTGGTCTCTCTTAGCATGTCTGTGCCTCCCGATTATGATCTCACAGTGATTCAGACCGGTCTCAAAGCAGACCGAGGTTCTTCAGGTTGATATCCACGACTGCGCGGATGACCGGATCTTCTTTTTCCAGGGGTGCGATCTCGTCACCGAGGAAGAGGATATTGCGTTCATCTCCGTAGGACAGCCATTCCGGCATATCGGTGCCGTCCGCGTCTTTTCCGTTGGGATCGCCGGTCCGGGCAAAATTGGCGAAATAGTTGCACATTTTCCTTGCAAGATCGTAGTGATGGCCGTCGAATGGCCTCCAGCAGTTGCGGATGTTGTCAAACTCAAACCACAGGTCGCAGGAATGGAAGGAACCCGCGTCATCGCCCGGGACCTCCGGATCGAAGATCTCAAAGTAGAAATCTTTTCCGGCGTGACGGAGCAGCTCCCCGCTCAGCAGGTTTGCCGCATGGAAGGAGGAGAAAGTTGCCGCTTTCTTCAGGGCTTCCGGGTCGTCGCTTCCGGCTTTCTCACGTACCGCTGCCATGAATTCGTCACCGTATTTGCCGAAGGATTCTTCCACCCACTCATTCAGGTCTCCGCGCGGTCCGTTCATGAATTCGTCGCCGGTGACGGTGAGCATGATGTCGATGTCGTTCATGTCGCCGTCGATCATCGCCTGATTGGGATCCTTGACGCAGAACACATTGTCCACCAGAGGGAACATGAACTTGAATGTCTCAGCCCTGTACTGGACCTGTTTGTCACTGACGTATTTTGCATCCAGTTTCCGTGCTTCCTCGATGTTCTTGACGCCGAGATAATCCAGAAACTCCTGGCCGAAGGCTTCGCCGTAGGCGAGGTCTTTGGTACCTGTGCCAAAGAAGCGGCTGTTGGGCAGCGCAAGAGCGCCGAAGCCGGGGGATTGGAAAATGGCGCGCCGGAACAGACCTTTTGCCAGCGGGGAAGCAGCCAGGTATTCACAGGCATGACCGCCGCCGGACTGGCCGAAAATGGTGACGTTTTCCGGATCGCCGCCGAAGTTTGCGATATTGCGCTTGATCCATTTGAGTGCTGCAATGCAGTCCAGAAGGCCGAAGTTGGCCGGGTCGTCTGGCTGGGCATCTGTCAGGTCTTTGTGCGCCATGAATGCGAACACGTTGAGACGGTAAGTAATGGAGACGAGGACGACGCCGCGTTTGGCGAAGGGTTCGCCGTCGAATTCCATTTCGTGGCCGTAACCTTCCTGCATGCCGCCGCCGTGGATCCACATCATGACCGGGAGTTTCTCGTCGCCGGTCTTTGCGGGCGTCCAGACGTTCAGATAAAGGCAATCCTCACTCATGGAGATCTCGGGATCCACATGCCATTCTTTGGAGTAGAAAGCATTGGGATCCAGACCGGGCGTAGTCTGCATGGCGATGGGGCCGTACTCGTAGCAGTCCCTGACGCCTTCCCAGTCTTTTGCAGGCTGAGGCGCTCTCCAGCGCAGTTCTCCCACAGGCGGCGCCGCAAAAGGAATGCCTTTGAAAACCGTGATTCTGGCGTTGGTCCCCGCAAATCCGCGGACCGCGCCGTTTTCTGTCTTGGTGACTCTAAGCATAACCTTACACTCCTTATTCTTTCTTTTCCCCGCGCAGATCGTTCACGCGGAGGAGGAATTTCCGTTTTTCGGTATAGGGGCTGTGATCCATGACGGTCTCGTCTCCGAAGAAGATGTTGCAGCGGTCTTCCGCGGTGAAGGGATCCCAGTGGAGCATCGGCGTGCCGTCCTTGTCATTGCCGTTGGGATCACCGGTCTTGACGAAGTTTGCCCAATAGTTGGTCATCTGTCTGGCAAGATCGAAATGGTGGCCGTCGAAAGGCCTCCAGCATTTGAGCAGGTTTTCACTCATGAACCAGAGGTCACTGGAATGGAACGCGCCGGCATCGTCACCGGGGATGGTCGGCCCGAAAATGTAATAATGGACGTCGCGCTTCTGATCCGCAAAGCACTCCAGCGCCAGCTGAGAGCCCAGTTCGAAAGTGCCGACCGTAGCGGTCTGACGCAGGCTTTTACCGGTCTGACTGGACATCTTTCTGCAGATGGCCAGATATTCGTCTGCGTATTCGCCGAAGCTTTCCTTTGCCCATGCTTCGATTTCAGTTTCTTCATCCGAACGCGGTCCGTTCATGAATTCATTGGTGGTATTGCCGATGAGGATCGGGATCCGGGGCAGTTCATCCTTCAGGATCGCTTCATTCTGGCTCTGCAGCATGAATTTGCCGTCTACGATGGGGCCGAACATATAGCCGGACTCCAGCACCTTTTCCTCAATTTCCCAGGCGTCCAGTTTTCTTGCTTCGGCGATGTGTTCCACGCCGAGGACTTCGCGCAGGAATTTTGCTCCGTTCTGCTGCGCATCCTCGAATGTGAAGGAACGGAAACCAAACATGGATTTGGGATAACGGAATCCAAGACCACCGGCGGACTGAATGATGACTTTCTGGAAAAGATTTCTGCTGCCGGGGGAAGTGAGATGGTTCCATACGCTGCCGCCGCCGGCGGACTGCCCGCCGATGGTAATGTTCTCCGGGTCACCGCCGAAGTTGGCGATGTTCCGGATCACCCACTGCAGGCCGGCTCTCTGGTCCAGCATGCCGAAGTTTGCGGGGGCTTCCGGTGCTTCCGCCGTGAGTTCCGGGTGGCAGAGGAAACCGAAGATGTTGACACGGTACGCTACCGAGACATAGATGATGCCTCTGCTGGCAAGACGCTCACCGTCGAACTCCATCTCATGGGCGTAGCCCTCCTTGAAAGCGCCGCCGAAGAACCAGACGAAGACGGGAAGTTTTTCGTCTGTGCGTTTTGCGGGCGTCCAGATGTTCAGCCTGAGGCTGTCCTCATTCATGGGGACTTCCGGATCCACATGCCATTCCTTGGAATAGAAGGCGTCGGGATTTTTTCCGGGGATGGCCTGCATTGTGATGGGACCGAATTCAGAGCATTCCCGAACGCCTTCCCAGCTCTTGGGCGGCTGAGGAGCGCGCCAGCGGTTTTCGCCACAGGTGGGTGCCGCGTAAGGGATGCCTTTGTACACCGTGATCCGGGCGTCGGTACCAACGACTCCGCGTACACGGCCGTTCTCAGTTACAGTTTCACGCAACATAGTGGGTATCCTCCGTATTTTTATTTTACTTTCTCAAGGTTCAGATCCAGCAGGAAGCGGTCTTTTTCACTCCTCGGCCCTTCCTCCATGGAGATCTCGTCATAGAAGAGAATGGAGTGGGGATCCTCAGAGGTGTACGGTCTCCACTCGGGCATGGGCGTACCATCCTTGTCGTTTCCATTGGGATCGCCGGTCTTCGCAAAGTTGGTCCAGTAATTGCACATCTTCCTTGAAAGATCAAAGTGATGACCGTCGAACGGCCTCCAGCACTTCATCAGCGTCTCAAACTGGAACCAGAGGTCGCTGGAATGGAACGCACCTGCGTCGTCACCCGGAATGACCGGGCCGAAAACATAGGAGTAGAATTTACGTCCCTGCTCTGCGGCAAGCGCGTACATCATCTGATTTCCGAGTGCCATCTGGTGTACAGTGGCGTTCGTGCGGTAGTCTCCCGGCATTGCCTTGACGATCGCGCGGTATTCCTCCGCTTTGTCGCCGAACTCCTTATCAATGTAGGCGTCGACGGCATCGTCGTCATCACCGGGGATGTTGACGAGAAACTCATCTTTCGTGTTGCCGATCATGAAGGCGTCTGCGTGATAGTCGCCGTCCACGACGTACTGGTCAAGTGTCTTGGTCAGGAATTTGCCATCGATCGTCGCGCCCCAGAAGTTGAAAGTTTCGTTGAATTTATCCTCGATGTACTGGGCGTCCAGTTTCCGCGCTTCCGCGAGGCTGTTCACACCCAACTTCCTGAAGAATTCCACGCCGCGCTGCTCCATGACCTCAAGCGTATCCTGGGGCATGCCGTGGACGGAAGGAACGACGGGGTTCATTCCGCCGATGGATTCGATGATTCCTTTCTGGAACAGCCCTACGGTCTTCGGCGAGCACATCTGAGCCAGAACGCTCATGCCGCCCGCGGACTGGCCGAAGATGGTGATGTTGTCCGGGTCACCGCCGAAATTGGCGATGTTTCTTTTGACCCAGGCGATACCGTATGCCTGATCCTGGAAAGCAAAGTTGGCCGGCGCTTCGGGATTCTCCGCGGTGATCTCGGGATGGCAGAGCAGTCCGAAGACGTTTACACGGTATCCGATGGAGACCAGAATGACACCTCTGGAAGCGATGCGCTCTCCGTCGAATTCCATCTCATGGGGATAACCTTCCTGCAATCCGCCGCCGAAGATCCATACCATGACGGGCAGTTTCTCGTCCGCGCTTTTTGCGGGCGTCCAGATATTCGCTCTGAGGCTGTCTTCGCCCATGGGGACTTCCGGATCCACATGCCATTCCTTGGAATAAAAAGCGTTC
>OCTX014544404.1_pt1 | contig 21208 bp, 23 predicted proteins | sample 1539691 | NCBI WGS metagenome assembly OCTX01 (sample SAMN02144231, study PRJEB22623) | gut metagenome | biome: sheep rumen | host: Ovis aries | place: New Zealand
CGCAGAGCCGTCTTTCCTTTGTAACAACGTCGAGGTGCGCTATGTCGGCACATGCCCCGAGACCGGCATCTCCTTCTATTCCTCCACACGCTGCACATACGGCGTAAAAGTCTTTCCCGACGGACGAAAGGCTGTGGAGAATGCGACCGGAGTAAAATATGGTAAACCTTATGCGCATGGCAAAGCGGAATATCTGTATTTTAGAAATGCGTTCGGACAGGGAAAAGGCATCCTTGCCGCGCACGCCGTCTGGATGGCTGCCGGTCGGACGATCCCGGAAGGTATGACGATCGATCATATCGACGGCTGTACGACCGATAACTGTATCGAAAACCTACGATGTATCACCAATGCGCTCAATAACCGAGACGGGGGATTCTTGCGTAAGTTGCGAAACAAAGGCATCAACCCTGTTGCCATTCAGCGGTCATACCTCTTGCGCTATTTCGCTCGTATGGCAAAGATCAAAGAAGCTATATCGCCATACAAGTACGAGCGTCTCACCTTCGACATGCTGCGCTCTATCCTCTATCTCCCGAAGCAGGAATTGACCGACTGCCTGCAATCATTGTATAACGTCCGAATAGAGTTCTTTCTCTAAAAATATTAATTAATCATTAATCATTATTCATTATTCAATTATGAACGATATCAAGAAACTGCGCCGCTTGATGCGCACCGCTCATGTCCTACAAAAAGGAGATGAAGACCATAAATACGGTCAATCTTTAGCCCTTAAACAAGCCTGGTGGTTCGAGTCCTTCCGGGACGCCCTCAATAATGGCTTTGCACGCTTTACCTACTACAAGAAAGATGGTACTACCCGCACCGCCCTCGGTACACGTTCGCCATCTCTCATCCCTACAGACAAATTGCCCAAAGGCGACATGTCCGACGGTGCGGCTATTCAGGAAGATTCTGTCAAAGCCATCCCTTATTTCGACCTTGACAAAAACGAGTGGCGGTCTTTCTCCGTCCTCAATTTCAACAGTCTTGATAAGGTCTGGAGATTTAATGACCCTCTAGCATGACAAATATGAATACAATAAAATGTGAATGTTGCGGCAAGGAAATACCTTCCGGAGAGGCTATTTACTACGAAGCGGGCGACTACTTTGTTTGTAAAGAATGCTGGGAAGATGAGTTCGTAGAATGCGAAAGGTGCGGTGATATTATTTCTCGCGATGAAGCTTACAAAGGCTTCGACGGCTACCTCTGCGAGTGCTGCCATGATGATTTATTTGGCTGATTATGAAACTCCTTCTCGACGATAAGACAACCCGCGGTTGCAACCTCAATGCAAACGAGGCGTGCATCTTTGCCGCTATCCTCAAATGTACCCGTGCAGGACGAGGATGGTACGGCAATTACCGCGAACTCGCAGCCGCGATGCCTTTCGTCATCAATCACACTACCGTTTATCGGGCTATACAAAAATTGTTGAACTTGGGGTTAATAGAAAGGAGAGACGAGAAGTTATTCGCCTTGTTGCAAAATGAAACAGAGTTGTTGCATGGTGCAACAGAGTTGTTGCAAAATGAAACAGAGTTGTTGCAAAATGCACTCCCCCCTAATAACCCCCCTATTAATAATAATATGAACGAAAATCAACTATCTTCTCCCGCGCAGGACGCGCGTACAGAAGAAAAGAAGACGGAGGAAAATTTGGATTTTATGGATTTTTGGTTCTTGTTTTCCGCTCCGAAAGAAATGTTGAATCGAGAGAGTGCCTGCCGCCGACTTTGGGAGAGTCAGACTTTCTCGCGCGCAAAGAAACAAGCGATTATGAAAGAGTTAACCGAACACCAGATGAACGGAACCTTTACCGAGGAGAGAAACCCGTTCTTTTATCTCAACAACTTCCCCGAACCCCAACCCGAATTTCTCTCCGGACAAGAGCAAGACCGGCTCCGCGAAAAGCGCATCCCGCTTGTGCAGGTCAAGTACAACGGCAAGTTCCTCATCTGCACACGCGAGACCATGGAACTCTTCAACCTCGAATGGGTCCGCGATTGGTAAAAGTTGACTACGCGCTTTAGAAAAGCGCATACTGAAAACAAATTTAGTAATTACGCCGCCTCGTATGCGGCATTAAAAACAATTTAATTTTTTAACAACTATGGCATCATGTGAATTTCCTAAAGCATTCGGGAAGGTACGAGGTACTCTTTCCGAAGCACGTAAACAAGACATTAAAGGACGGTGGTATACCGAAAAACTCGTCGCGTATGTAACACCTTCCGGGAAACAAAAAATCCGCATTCAAAAGTACTACGACAGACCCGGTACTATTTCCGACAAAGAACTCGGTCTGCGCAAGCGTTTCTCCGACGCAGCGAGGTTCTATTCCGCACTCACCGAGGACGACAAGGAGCGATACTATAGGCTTTGGCGAAAAGACAACCTTAAGTATAACGGCAAGAAATACGCTACCCTGCGTGGATATATCGTTGCGCGGTTCTATGCGTGTGACATAATAGAGACAAACAAGGGGTAATTAGCGGTCATTTACGGGTTCAGAATTAAATTTTATACAATTATGGAAATAATTCTTTCTAAACAATGCGAGTCATTTACAGGCTCGCTCGGACGAGGATTCGGATACCATATCCAGCGCCGTAAAAACGGCTTCTTTGCCAAACGGAATACCAAAGGTAATGTGCCGCTTAATGGACATTGGCTCTTTATCGTAGCATGCGCACAAATGGCTATGTGCAACTTACATATTTCCGATATACTGGTTTCTGCCGAGGAACTACGCGTAGCGATAAACGAAGCCGGTTTTATCTATGGCGATAGTCTCGTAAAAGCTAAAAACGGCGAGATCTTTCATGCTTCGCAAGTGTTGGACTTTAAAAAACGATGGTTGTTATGAATAAGGACGCAATCACATTCACTACCCTCTGTGCGAGGCTGGAGAGGGCTATCCACTACCCCTGCGGGGAGAAAGGGTTTCAGATACTCATGTACGGCTGGATAAGCAAGTACGGAAAGGTGTCGCGACCGCTACTCAATCTCCGCAAGCACAAGGACGGTGAGTGCTGGTTAACCGCCGGAGAAGCCGCACATTTCTCCAATTATGCGGGCTATGACCTCACTCACGATTAAAAACTATTTCTTGGAAATACTTTGCGAACTCACTTTTTTGGTGGGTTCGTTTTTTTGTACTACCTTTGCACCGCAAATGAAAATGAACACCGAAAATATTGCCCAATTGATCATCGCCGCTCTCGTAGTACTCGGGGGGATGGTACTACTGCATGTAGGCATCCAGATTGACCCAAAAGGCGAAATCCATGAGTCCGTCCTCGTTGCTTTTGGCGAAGCTGCTACCTTTGCGGGATCTATCATGGGCATTGACTATCATTACAAAAGAAAAAGTAAAACCAATGAGAGTAGCAGTCCTGACACGAAAGAAAACGGAGGGTAAAGCCGTACTGGGTACGATGGAGATACCGTATAACGATGCCACATACCTCGCGGACACCATCGAGAACGCCGATTTCCTCATTCCCGAAGGAGAATATGTCCTTGACATCACCTGGTCACCCAAGTTCAAGAAACCCCTCCCGCAGATCATGGATGTACCTGACCGCGATGGCATCCGCATCCATATGGGCACCAAGCCTGAACACTCCACCGGTTGTATCCTTGTGAACTTCCGGGCTATGCAGATAGTTAATTCGTTTATTAAAGTAACCCAATACCTCGAAGAAGATGAAAAAGCAATTCTCAGAATTACTTAATCGTACCCTTGCGGTTAAGAAAAAGCTATTATTCGTATCGTTAGCGCTTAGCGCACTCGCCATCGGCGTCTGTAGTTGCAAGGCGTGGCGCACTGTCTCCACCTCTGCTACCTACGTCCAGCAGACCGACTCCACCGGCAGAAACTCCGCCACTATCTCTACCAAAACGGTAGAGGAGTACCAAGGAGTCAAGAAAAGGTAACTCCGTGCACCTCTCGCGCATCATTGCGCGAGCATCCCACAGACGTAAAGCCCTCGCGTCTATAAAGAATGAGTTCGTAACATTAGTGTGAAACCTAAACCTTAACTACTATGGCAAAAGTAAAATGGGCAAAAGGTATTGACTATGTTTCAGGCCTTTTGTCAAGCCGTCCGAAGAAAGGTGTTCAGCACAGCGACCACAGCAATGCTCTCTTGGCTACCCACCGTGTGGCGCCGACGTCCAACCCCGTCTGCACGCGTATCTACATGGTAGGCGCGTACAACCGCAGCACGCAGCCCTCTGGGACTGAGTTGGCTAACCGTGAGCGCTTCACCGAGGTGCGCGCGATGGTAGCGACCCGCCGGAAAGATCTGAACAAGATCTCGCAGGACCAGCTGGACTTCATCGCCCAGAAGGACCTCGCCACCGGCAAGAAGACCATGACCGCCTACCTCTGGAAGGTATGCGGCGCAGAGTACGACACCGCCCACAACGGCTAACCGTCCTCTCGCCTCGCGATGGAAAGCGTCCCAATCGGGGCGCTTTCTTTTTTGCCGCCTGCGTCGTATCTCCGCAGCCCTCAACCAACTCCGTGCACCTCTCACGCATCATTGCGTGAGCAACCTACAGCCCTCCACCGCGACCAAAGGTCGCACTAAACCAAGAAAAATCGTCCTCGGGCGATTTTTCTTTGCTTTTTTTGCTCAAAAACTTGCATATGTCAAAAAAAAGCAGTACCTTTGCAGCGTGAATTGAATGAGGGGACCCGAAAAGGTCTCCTCACTTTATTAAAATAGCATGGATAAACAACAATTACAAACTTGGATTGAGGAGTACCTGAACGGTACGGAGTATGAGTTGGTCACGCTGGAGATCTCGGCGGAGAATGATATATTAGTGGAGGTGGACCGGCTGGAAGGCGTGGATGTCGATTTCTGCGCGGAACTGAACAGAGTAATAGTCGAAAGTATAAAGTCGAAAGTCGAAAGCGGCGAATGGCAAGATATCGACTACTCGCTGGAGGTGGGTTCTGTCAGTCTGACGGCGCCGTTCAAGACCAAGATGCAGTTTCAGAAGAACCTCGGGCACGATGTGGAAGTCATGGTAAGTACCAAGGGACAAAGTACCAAGTACAAAGGGCAACTTGTTTCCGTGGACGAAGAGACGTTCTCGGTAGATTGCGAGGAGAAGGTGGGAAGAGCGGTTACGGGTGACGGGGTACCGGTTACGGGAGGAAAGCCCAAGCGGCCGAAGAAACAGATCGTGACCCATACCTGGCGGTATGACGAGCCGAAGTACGTGAAGTACGACCTGAAGTTTTAGAAGACAAAAAACTAAATTATACAATAAAAATGGCAACAAAGCAAGAAACAATTAACTTGGTGGATATTTTCAAGGAGTTCAACCAAGACAAAAGCATTGGCACACAGACCTTAATCACCGTACTGGAGGACTCGTTCAAGAGCGTGATCTCCAAGATGTACGGTCCGTCAGCCGACTACACCATCATCGTCAACCCGGACAAGGGTGACTTGGAGATCTACCGCAACCGTCTGGTAATGGAAGACGGTGATGTAGCCAATCCGGATACGCAGATCTCGCTGAGCGACGCCCGTCTGCTGGACGAGGAAGCCGAAGTGGGTGACGACGTGACGGATCAGGTGTCCCTCGCTTCTTTCGGAAGGCGTATGATCCTGAATCTCCGCCAGACCCTGGCGTCGAAAATCATGGAGCTGCAGAAAGAGGCGCTGTACCAGAAATACAAAGACATGCTGGGTCAGGTGGTGACCGGCGAGCTGTACCAGGTATGGAAGAAAGAGATGCTTCTTCTGGACGAAGAGGGCAACGAGCTCTACCTGCCGAAGCAGAACCAGATACCGACTGATTTCTACCGCAAGGGCGACATGGTCCGTGCCGTAGTGATCCAGGTGGAGAACAAGAACCAGCAGCCGAAGATTATCCTGAGCCGTACGGCTCCGCTGTTCCTGCAACGTCTGTTCGAACAGGAGGTACCGGAGGTGAAGGAAGGTCTGATAGCCATCAAGAAGATCGCCCGTATCCCGGGTGAGCGCGCCAAAGTGGCGGTAGAGACCTTCGACGAGCGCATCGACCCCGTCGGCGCATGCGTAGGCGTGAAAGGTGCGCGAATCCATGGTATCGTACGCGAGCTGCGCAACGAGAACATCGACGTGATCAACTACACCCCGAACGTCAACCTCTATATCCAGCGTGCTCTGGCTCCCGCCAAGATCAGTTCGATGGAGATTGACGAGGAGAACAAGACGGCTAAGGTATATCTGAAACCGGACGAGGTGAGTCTGGCAATCGGTAAGGGCGGCTACAACGTGAAGCTGGCAGGCATGCTGACCGGGTACGAAGTAGAGGTTTACCGCGAGATCGACGAAGACTTGGACGACATCTATCTGGATGAGTTCAACGACGAGATCGATCAATGGGTGATCGACGCCTTCAAGGCAGCCGGTTTCGACACCGCCAAAGAGGTTCTGGAGACCGCCAAAGAGGATCTGATCAAACGCACCGATCTGGAAGAAGAGACAATCGACGACGTTTGCCGCATTCTCGCAGCTGAGTTCGCTAACGATTAAGGCGATGAAATCGAATTGATTTACCATTTGGTCATGTACCATTTACCATTTATTGAGACATTTGGCCGTTTAATCAAGCCGCAAGATGTCAGAAATAGAATGACTAAATAACCAAATGGTACATAAATGAACAAATAGTAAATGACTAAATTGTAAATGAAATTATGGCGATAAAGTTAATCAAAGCATGTAAAGAATTGAATATAGGAATGGCTACTCTGACCGCATGGTGCGAGAAGAACGGCCATCCCGTTGCGTCTGATCCGAACGTGCGCATAGACGACGACCTGTATCTTCTGTTGGCGAAGGAATTCAACAAAGACATGGCCGTCAAGATCGAAGCGGACCGTCAGGCGGCGGAGCGCGCAGCAGCAGCGGAGGCGGAGAAAGCGGAGAAAGCAGCTGCCGAAGCCGCCCGTAAGGCAGCCGCTGAGGAGGCGGCACGCCAGGAAGCAGCGCGGAAGGAAGCAGCGCGGAAGGCAGCAGAGGCTGAGGCTCAGGCTGCAGCTCAGGCTGCCGCCCAGGCAGCCGCAGAAGCCGCCCGCAAGGCAGCAGCCGAAGAGGCGGCACGCCAGGAAGCCGCACGCAAAGCAGCCGCTGAGGCAGAAGCGCAAGCGGCACGGCAGGCGCAAGCCCAAGAGGCGGCGAAGAAACCATCCAAACCCGAGATCTTCACCCTGGGCAAACCCGAGGTGACCGACGGACCGAAAGTGGTAGGCAAGATCGATCTGGATGCTATCGACACCTCCACCCGTCCGGCGAAGAAGACGAAGGAGCAGAAACGCAGGGAGCGCGAGGAGCGTCAGGCGGCTCAGGCAGCCCAACAGGCGCAAGCCCAGGCTGCGGCAGCCGAGCGGCGCAAACGCGAACGCATCAAAGGCGCCAAGGTCGATCCTACCGACAAACGCAACCAGAGCGGCAAAGCCAAAGGCAAACAAGGCAAACCGCGCGAGGCGACACAAGAGGAGGTGGAAAAGGCACTGAAAGAGACGCTGACACGTCTGTCACAGCCCAAGAGCAAGAGCACGACCGCCAAGCATAAACGCGAACGCCGCGAACAGGAACGCGAACGTCACGAGCTTGAGATAATGGAGGCTCAGGAGCAATCCAAGATCCTCAAACTGACCGAGTTCGTTACCGCCAATGACCTGGCAGTAATGATGAATGTGCCGGTGAATAAAATTATCGGTACCTGCATGAGTCTCGGTCTGTTCGTGTCTATCAACCAGCGTCTGGACGCCGAGACGATCAATCTGGTGGCAGAGGAGTTCGGTTTCAAGACCGAGTATGTGGCAGCCCATGTGGTAGAGGAGATCAATGCCGACGAGGTAGTCAACGACGAGGACATCGAGTCCCGCTGCCCGATCGTCACCGTCATGGGTCACGTCGATCACGGTAAGACTTCGCTGCTCGACCACATCCGCAACGCGAACGTGATAGCCGGTGAGGCAGGAGGAATAACCCAGCATATCGGTGCTTATAACGTCAAGCTGAAGAACGGCCAGCATATCACGTTCCTGGATACTCCGGGTCACGCGGCGTTCACCGCCATGCGTGCGCGCGGAGCGAAAGTGACGGATATAGCCATCATCATCATTGCCGCAGACGACGCCGTCATGCCGCAGACGGTCGAAGCCATCAACCACGCGCAGGCTGCCGGCGTGCCCATGGTGTTTGCAATCAACAAAATAGATAAACCGGGTGCCAACCCCGACAAGATCCGTGAGCAGTTGAGCAACATGAACATCCTCGTAGAGGACTGGGGCGGCAAATACCAATGCCAGGAGATCTCTGCGAAGAAAGGAACAGGCGTATATGAGTTGCTGGAGAAAGTGCTGCTGGAGGCAGAGATGCTGGATCTGAAAGCCAACCCCAAACGCCGCGCCAAAGGTTCTGTGATCGAGTCCTCTCTGGACAAGGGCCGCGGCTATGTAGCTACGTTGCTGGTACAGGACGGAACGCTGCATATGGGTGACATCGTCCTCGCCGGTACGTTCCACGGACGTATCAAAGCCATGTTCAACGAACGCGGACAGAAGATCACCGAGGTGCGTCCGGGCGAACCCTGTTCGATCCTCGGTCTGAACGGTGCGCCGCAGGCGGGCGACGAGTTCAACGTCCTGCCGACCGAGCAAGAGGCGCGCGAGATAGCCAACAAACGCGAGCAGCTGCAACGCGAGCAGTCTATCCGTACGAAGAAACATATTGGTCTGGAAGAGATCGGCCGCCGTCTGGCAATAGGCGATTTCAAAGAGTTGAATATCATTGTCAAAGCCGATGTGGACGGTTCTGTAGAGGCAATCAAAGACTCGCTGCTCAAGCTGTCCACGGAGAACATCCAAGTCAACGTGATCCACGGCGCCGTAGGTGCTATCAGCGACAGCGACGTGATGCTGGCTGCGGCTTCGGATGCCCTGATCGTCGGCTTCAACGTCCGTCCTACCGGTACCGCCCGCAAGATGGCGGAGCAGGAGGAAGTGGACATCCGCATCTATTCCATCATCTACGATGCGATCAACGAGATCAAAGACGCTATGGCGGGTATGTTGGCTCCGGAGGTGAAGGAAGAAGTGACGGCAACCCTGGAGGTGCTGCAGACCTTCCATATCTCGAAGGTAGGTACTATCGCCGGCTGTATTGTGCGTGAAGGCAAGATCAAACGCGGCAACAAGGTACGGGTTATCCGTGACGGTATTGTGATCAAGACCGCCGAACTGGCGTCTCTCAAGCATGTGAAAGACGACATCAAGGAGGCCGGTGTCAATACCGAATGCGGCGTCAGTCTCAAGGCATACGACGACCTGCAGCCGGGCGACATGCTGGAGTCCTTCGAAGAGGTTGAAGTGGCAAAAACACTCTGATAAAATACCAAATTTCGAAAATAAGAAAATTTGAAAATGAATAAATATGAAAATGAATAAGATCCTTCGTACGTTGTACTTGGTACCTTTGTCCTTTTTGCTGACAGGGTGCTGGACAAGTATTTTTACGGTTGCTCCGACAGTAGAGCCGGTAGCTCCGGTGAGGACAGTCTATACGACCACCGTAACGACTCCGACGCCCAAGCATACGACAGTGACGACAGTGACCGTGAATAATTATAACAGCGATCCGTCTTTCTACCTGGATCTGAACGCCGTAGCTGCGGCTTTCGCCGAGAGCCGTTCGGTAAGGGAGTTTGAGGAACTTCTGAATTCCAGCCGGTATATGATCAACAACCTGGATCTGAACGGCGACGGATGGATTGACTACCTGCGTGTGATCGAGACCCACAGCGGGTATTATCATACCCTGCTTATCCAGGCGTGTGTAGCCCCGGGTATGTTCCAGGACGTAGCCACGCTGATAGCGGAGCGCAGAGCCGGCACGCTGTATGTGGAGGTGGTGGGTGACCGCTATCTGTACGGATATAACTATATTGTCCGTCCGGTGTTCGTGAAACGTCCGCCGATGTGGGATGTCTATGGTCGCGCAACGTATGCCGTATGGAGTTCGCCTTATTATTACGACTACTATCCGTCCTATTACACGCGTCCGAGACCGATCTATCTGAACCACTATCAGGCATACGTGACGACGTATATGACGAACCACCATTACTGCCACCGGTGCGAATACCCGACAACGGTCTTCTACACCAATTATACGAGCATGACGCAGGGCGCGTCGCGTAACGACTACGCCACCCGCAACCCGAACGGTTCGTTTGAGCAGCGCGTGACGCGTTCAGCGAGCAGCACGAACGGTGTGTCGGTCCGCAATGCCGGTCAGTTACGTACGGAGGTAGCCAAGACGGCAGCCAAAGAGGAGACGAAGAGCACTACTACGTCCACCAGGACGAGCGCTTCCACCGGCACGGCTACTACCGGCAAGAGCGCCACTTCTACAGGCGGCACATCCGCCCGTTCGACAAGTAGCGGTTCGGCTACTTCTACGAACAGAACGCCTGCCTCGACAAGCACTTCTGCTGCTTCGTCATCGACATCGACCAGGGCCACAACCTCAACCGGCGGCACTTCGGCACGCGCTACCTCTACCGGCTCTGCGACGGCTACTAAAAAGACCGCTTCTACCGGCACGAGTACTACCCAGCGCCAGCCCTCTACGACGATCGAGACACGCGTGAACAAGAGCGGCACGACACGTACAACCGTGAGGACGACCGACACCAGCGGCAGGACGACCACCGTGCGCCGCGAGAGCAGTTCCAACACGCGCTCCTCAGGAAGCACGAGAGGTTCTACCCGTTCTTCATCGGGCTCAACCCGTACTTCCACCTCTACCGGCGGCACCAGTACCCGGTCAAGGTAATGATAATTATTAAAAAATAGGCACCCGAAGAGAGTGCCTATTTTTTTATGCGGATTAGAAGTGCTATATTCGTTCCAGGCTACGGAGCGGGATCCAGCCTTCGTTGGAACCGACGTGAATATTAACCCATTCACCGATCGTTTCGCGGATAGTCACTTTGGTGCCTTCGTGAAGGGTAAAGAGATCCGTTCCTGAGCGGTCAGGCGAAGACTTGGCATTGACAATACCCTGTGTAATGACAGCCTCATTGCGCAGGGTGTCTCTGTTATGCAGCGAAGCGGCATTGAGGCCTGTTACGAGTGAGAAGAGCAGGGCAATCCAAGCCGTATGAAAGGCTGTCTTGCGCAGCCAGGTAGCGCGCCCCAGAAGGAAAAGCAACAGTCCTGCCAGCGCCAAGATAAAGAGCGTGACAGACAGCACAATCCATGTATGTTCGCTCAGCTGGTTGCGTACCGTGCGTGCCCAGGAAGAGAGGAAAAAGTCCTGATCGGGGATATTGTCCACAATCCTGCTCTGCGCAAAAGCCAGGTTGTATTTGGCGTCTTTGTAGTTCGGCTTTAGACGCAGCGCCCGCTCGTAATTGAGGATCGCCTGCGCCAACTCGCCCTGTTTGAACCGGGCATTGCCTAAGTTATAATAGACCGTCGCGTCCGGCTGCTCGTCGATGAGGGACTGATAGATGGTAGCCGCCTCCTCGTAGTGGCCGTCTGCATAGGCGGCATTAGCCTCGTCAAAGGCACTCTGGCGGTCTTGCGCGAAACAGATCAATGGTAAAAAACTGATCGTTAGAAACAATAGGAGTCTTTCGACTTTCGACTTTTTGCTTTCGACTTTCGACTTTTTGCTTTCGACTATTCTCATATCTTTTCGTTTTCAAGGTTGTTAATCAGGTTCGTTGTATCTCGATACAGATCGTCCATGGCATGGTCTGTAGCCGGTGCGTAACGTGCAAACTCGGCTGTAGAGAGCACGGACATCACTTCTTGTATCCGTTCCTCAGCTACTCCTTTTTGGCGGAGGATAGAAGCGATATTCTCTTTATTGAGGTCCGCTGTAGGGATAGAGAGACGGTCGGACAGGTATGTCCACGCCGCGCGTTCGATCTCTTCGTAGAAATGGTCTTTGTCGTTTGCCTTGAGTGCCGCGGCAGCCGCTTTCAGACGCTTCTGCGCTACTTTGTTGGCGTGTTTGTATCTCATGCGGGTAATGTCTGCCGCCTCTTTGATCTGCTTGCGTAGCACGACAAGCAAGACCATGGCGATAATGAGCGGAATGACATACCATAGCCATAGGTAACGGTAACTGCAGCTTTCGACTTTTGTCTTTCGACTTTCGACTAGTTTCGTGTCAATATAACGGATGTCGGATCCAAGTTGCTTGATGTCCTCTTTCTGTGTGTACGAAACAACACCTGAAGGCTGCTCACCGGCGGCAGACGGCTCTCCTGCACCGCGTTTAACCCGAATCGTGTATTCGGGCGTAGAGAGGGTCTTGTATTTCTTCTCGTCGATGTCGAAATAGCTGAAATGGACAGCCGGGATCGTGTATTCGCCTGCAGAGCGCGGGATAGCGAGGTACTCGATGGACTTGGTGCCGCTCACGCCGGCAGTAGTGGTGTTGAAGTTATTGGTCACTTTCGGGTCGTATGGTTCGAATCCTTCCGGCCATTCGATAGCGGGCGTCTTGAGCAGTTTCATGTTTCCCGATCCGGAGATGTCCAGCCGGATGGTGACCGCGTCGTTGGTCTGCAGTTCGGTCTGGGAGATCGTAGGTGTGAGTGTGAACCGTCCTACGCCTCCGCTGAACCCTGCCGGTTTGCCGCCCGGTAGGGCTGCTACATGGATCGTTACGCCCGGAGCGGTCAGCATCCTTGTCACATTGGTGTAGGAGCCGAAGAAATCATCAAAGATCGACCGCGGTCGTTGCTGCACTTGTACACGCAGGACAGCCTCGAAATTAGCAGGATCGATCTTGATGTCGCCCGAGTGCTGCGGGTAAAGGATTGTGCGGTAGAGCACCGCCGTCTGGTAGTTGCGGCCGTTATAGTGCTCCAGCTCTGTCTGTATCTCGCCTTGCTCCAACTCTTGTTTGAGGAAACCGGTGAACTCCGGCAGTTTGGTGTTATTGGTCAGTTGCGCTACGTCCACGTTGGCGAAATAGAGCTTATAGGTCACCATCAGCGCCTCTTGCTCATGCACACGTGTCTTCGAAGCGATCGTGCGAACGAAGAGGTTCTCCGATGAGACACTTCCGCTCTGATTAGCTGATGACTGACTGCTGCTTTGGCCGGAAGACTGCCCCCTCCCTTGAGGGGAGGGTTGGGGAGAGGTTTCCTCATCTTCCGGCAGCACCTGAATACGCACGCCGTTTGACTGAATGTTCTCGCCATCGACCTTGACCGTAGCCGGACCGATCGTGAATGTACCTTCTTTTTGCGCCATGAGCATGTAGGTGTAAGTCTGCTCAAAGGACGAGGTGCGCTTGCCGTTGACAAACGAGGTGCTGCTGCTGGTACTGGTGTAAGGTCCGGAGAGCACGTCAAAATCCGTGAACTCCGGCGCCCGCAGGTCGCGGCTGCGCTGGTTGACAGAGTAGGTCAGCTGGAACGGTCTGCCCACTACTACTTGTTTCGGGGCATTCGCCCGGAATACCACCTCGTCCGCAAACACCGACAAGGTGATACCAACAAGAAGGAATAATATGGAAATTCTATGTCTCATAAAATAACTGAATATCTCAATAAATGATTAAATCCTAAATGACCAAATGAAAAAATGTCTTTACCATTCTTTTTCTACGCGGCGTTTCTTGCCTTGCTGGCGCTGCAGTTTCTCCTGGGTGTCCTGTTCGTCCTGTTCCAGAGCCTGCAGGATCTGCTCGGCGGTTTCTTTGTCCATCTGGTCTTGCTGCTCCTGTTGTTGCTGTTGTTGCTGTTGTTGCTCTTGCTGCTGGTCCTGATTTTGTTCTTGTTGCTGCTGTTGCTGCTGCTGCTGTTGCTGTTGTTGGTCTTGTTTCTGATTCTGGTTTTGCTGCTGTTGTTGCTGTTGCTGCTGTTGTTGCTGCAACAACTCCATTGCTTTTACCAGGTTATACCGTGTGTCATTATCCTTCGGGTTCGCGCGCAACGACTCCTGATAAGCGGCTACCGCCTTGTCGTATTGCTGCTGCGCGAAATTGCAGTTGCCGATATTGTGCATCGACTTGGCATACCGCTCTTTGTCGGATTTCTTGTCCAGCATCTTCGCTGCGGTCTCAAACTCGGTCTGCGCGTCCGCATACTTGTCCTGTTTGAACAATGCGTCGCCTAAGTTGTAATGCGCTTCATAGCTGTCTTTGTTGGTCTCTATTGCGCGCCTGTAATCCACTTCCGCCTCGGTAAACTCCTGCTGGCGGTAATGACTGTTTCCTTTGCGCACGTCGTTCGCTTCTTTCTGTGCAAAAGACGCTGAACTAAATGTGAGTAAAAATACTACTAATATGCTAAATATCTTTCTATTCATAACTTCCAACTAGTATAATCGCCCTCCCTTGAGGGGAGGGATGGGTGGGGTTGTTACTTCTCTCCGAAAATGTCCAAACGGGTGATTGCTTTGTTCTTGCGATTGAAGATAAAGAAGTCAATCGCAAGCAAGAGCAATGCGATCAGCGCAAAACTCTGGAACTGCTCGTTGTAATCGGTAAAGACCTGCGTCTCAATCTCCTGCGTGCCGAGTTTGTCCAGCTCTTTCTGGATGGCTTTGGTGGCAGTATTGGTGTTGTCGCAGCGGACGTAGATACCTCCGCCGGCTTGTGCTATCTCGCGGCACATCTCTTCATTGAGCCGGCTGACGACCACATTACCGCTCCGGTCTTTGATAAAATTATTGGTTCCCGGCACGGGAATAGGACTTCCTTCCGGTTTTCCGATACCTACCACCAGCACCTGAATACCTGCCTCCTTGGCGCGTTTGGCAACTGCCACGGCGTCGTCTTCGTGATTCTCGCCGTCGGTGATCAGGATGATGGCACGGCTGGCGTCGCTCTGCTCTCCGAAACACCTGATAGAGGTGCTCAATGCCGCGCCGATAGCCGTTCCTTGGGTCTTGATGAGTTCCGGTTTAATGGAATTGAGGAACATCTTCGCGGATACGTAGTCGCAGGTGATCGGCAGCTGGACGAAAGCGTCGCCGGCAAAGACGACCAGACCCACTTTGTCATCCACCATACTGTCCATTAGTTTGGACAGCATCTGTTTGGCACGGTCCAGACGGTTGGGGGCTACGTCCTCCGCCATCATGGAGTTGGATATATCGAGTGCCACAATGGCTTCAATGCCTTGGCGTTTCTCGGTGTGCTCGCTCTGACCGAACTGAGGACGTGCGGCGGCGATGATCAGCAGAGTCAAGGCTACCATTACGATAGAGAACTTGACCGTCGGACGGATACGGCTGGCATTAGGCATCAGCTGCTCCATCAGTTCCGCATCGCCGAACTCTTCCAACTGCTTCCTCTTGCGGCGCGTGTACCAAAAATAGGCTACTGCGAGAACCGGTACCGTCACCAGCAGCCATAGCATTTCCATATTTGCAAATCTAAACATAGCTTTCTTCTTTCGACTTTTTGCTTTTTTCTTTGAGTGAAACGGTCTTTTTTCTTTCGACTTTTTGCTTTCGACTTTCGACTTTTGTCTTTTGACTAATTACTGATCGTCCGCAGGACGAAGTATCGCAGGATCACCTCCAGCAGCACGCATATGAGTGCGGCGTAAAGGAACGGCGCGAAGTTCTCCGTATGTTTCGAATACTCGCGCACCCGCAGTTTGGTCTTCTCCAACTGGTCGATCTGTTCGTATATCCGTTTCAGGCTGCCGTTGTCGGTTGCGCGGAAATACTGGCCGCCTGTGGTCTCGGCAATCCGGCGGAGAGTGCCTTCGTCGAACTCCGAATCCATGGTCACGTACTGGCGTCCCATCGGGGTGTTCACCGGCACGCGCGTCTGACCGTAACTGCCGACGCCTACGGTATAAACGCGGATGCCGAAACTGCGGGCGATCTCTGCCGCTGTCTGCGGGTCTATGTCGCCGCGGTTGTTGCTTCCGTCCGTCAGCAGGATCACTACTTTGGACTTGGTCTGGCTGTCTTTCATGCGGTTGACTGCGTTAGCCAGACCCAGACCGATTGCCGTTCCGTCCTCTATCATGCCGTATTCGACGGATTTGAAGAGGTTGACGAGCACCGCGTGGTCGGTTGTCAACGGACATTGCGTGAAACTCTCGCCGGCGAAGACGACCAGACCGATCTGGTCGTTAGGACGGGCGACCACAAAATCCGAGGCTACCTGTTTGGCGGCCTCCAGGCGGTTGGGCTTCAGATCCTCAGCCAGCATGGTACCCGAAATATCGAGCGCCATCATGATATCGATACCCTCCGTGCTCTCCGACGACCAGCGGTTGGTCAACTGCGGTCGCGCGAGCGCGATACTTAATAAGGTAACGGCGGCTACGCGCAGCCCGAAAGGCACATGCAGCAGCCATATGCGCCAACTCTTCGGCTGGGCTGCAAGCGTACGCGTGTCGCTGATCTGCACGCTCGCGTCGGCTTTTCGCAACTCATAGGCGTACCAGACAATGATAGGGATCAGCAGCAATAATAAGAATAAATATCCCGGATTAGCAAATGTCATAACAATTTACCATTTATTCATTTACCATTTGTTCATTTATGCTTTTGGGGCATCTTCCTCCCTCCCTTCCGGAGAGGGTTGGGGTGGGGTTGTCCCCCTCACGAAATCGTATGCGGTGGTCAGAGACTGCTCGTTCTCGTCCGGCGTAGTGTGCCATTTGGCGAACTTCACCAGGTCGGCTGTCTGCAGCATCTTCTTCAGCCGCTCGTAGAGCGCTTTGCCCTCTTCTATGCTTTCGACTTTCGACTTTTGACTTTCGACTAAAAGGGGCTTCAGCTCCTTTAGCGTCTCGTCGCTCGTCTTCTCCGTGCTCTGCACGCCGAAACGGCGGCTGATATACTCGCGTACTACGTCGGTCAACTCGGTCTGGTATTCCTTCACCTTGCCGTCCTTCCATATCTTCTGCGCCTTGATCTCGTCCAGTTTCTCCAGTGCCACCTCGTCCGCCGGACGCAGCAACTCCGGATCGACGGTCTCTTCCTGCTCGCGTTTGCGGTAACTGTCATACTTGCGCCAGAGCCAGAAGCCCAGGGAAATCAACCCGCAGCACAGCAGCACGATCAATATCCACCGGATAATTCCCCACCAATAAATCGGTGCGTTCTCAATATCTTTGATATCCGTGATAGCGAGCGTCGTGTCCAGTTCGAACGGCTGGACGACATTCAGTGCCATGGGGTCGGTACGGAAGGTGTCTTCGCCGCTCACTACGGCAATAGGACGGATGGCGAAGAGGCTGTCCTTGAAACTCGTCAGCTTCAGGTCCTGATGAATCCGAAGCCGTCCGTCGGGAAGGGTAGTGGTGTCTATGGCGGAGCGATCGACGATCTCGATTCCGTCTTGCAGACTCTCTCCGAACACCGGCCACTGCACTTGCTCGTCCGCCTCATGCGTCACGCTCAGGTGCATGTCCGTCTGGTCACCGATCATCAGCATCGTCGAGTCGATACTCGCACTCACTACTATCGCTAATAAAATATTAAACATTGTGCATTTTTCGCGCATCATTGCGCGAACATTAATTCTCAATTCTCAATTCTCAATTGTGAAAAAGCATCATCAGCTTTTTCACATAGTCTTCGTCGGTCCGGATCTCGACATGGTTCATGCCGGTCTTGGTGTATATCTCCTCCAATGCGTTCTGCCGGTTGCGCCATGCCGCGGCGTAAGCGTTACGGACGCTTGCCTCGGAGGTGTCGGTCCATACACGCGCACCTGTCTCCGGGTCTTTCACTTTCAGCAATCCCACATCCGGCAGCTCCGCGTCTCGACGGTCATAAATCTGAATAGCACTCAGGTCATGTTTCCGGCTCGCAATCACCACAGGATCCACATGCCCCCTCCCTTGAGGGGAGGGTTGGGGTGGGGTTATCAAATCCGAAATCAGGAACGCGGTGCACCGTCTCTTCTGCGCATTGGTCAGAAACTCCAGAGCCGCATTGACGTCCGTACCGGCGTGTTCCGGCTCGAAACTCAGCAGCTCGCGGATGATATGCAGCACATGGCTCTTTCCCTTCTTGGGAGGTATGAATTTCTCTATCCGGTCGGAGAAAAAGATCACGCCCACCTTGTCGTTGTTTTCTATGGTCGAGAATGCGAGTGTTGCGGCTACTTCGGCCATCGTGTCGCGTTTCATCTGGCTTACCGTACCGAAATTACGGCTGCCGCTGACATCGACGAGCAACATTACCGTTAACTCGCGCTCCTCTTCATAGACTTTGATGTACGGCCGGTTCATGCGTGCGGTGACGTTCCATTCAATCGAACGTACGTCGTCTCCCGGTTGGTACTCGCGCACTTCGCTGAAAGCCATACCGCGGCCTTTGAACTGGCTGTGATATTCGCCTGCGAAGATATTCCGGCTCAACCCGTGAGTCTTGATCTCTATCTTACGAACCTTTTGTAATAACTCTTCTGAAGTCATAAATTATGCCTCATTAGTAATTTTCCGTTTTTGAATTTTTCGAGAGTGGATTTGGTTTTTCCGGTAAGGGAGTTATGGGGTCCATAATGACCGGACCGAAAAGCCATAGACACCGCGAAAAAACAAAAACCTTAAGGTACTTGTACCGCGTTCAGCACCTCCGTAATAATATCCTCGGTTGTCATGTTGTTCGCCTCGGCTTCGTAGGTCAGGCCGATACGGTGTCTCAGCACGTCGTAGCATACGGCGCGCACATCTTCCGGAGTCACATACCCTCTCCTATGAATAAACGCGTACGCGCGCGATGCTTTCGCAAGGTTGATGGAAGCACGCGGACTGCCGCCGAAGGCAATCATCTGTTTCAGGTCCTTCAGACCGTACTCTTCCGGATTGCGGGTGGCAAACACGATATCAACGATGTATTTCTCGATCTTCTCGTCCAGATAAACCTCCTCCACAATCTTACGGGCTTTGATGATATCGGCGGTGGAGAGGATCGGCAGAACGGTTTTCTTCTCGCTGGCTATGTTCTGTCGGATGATAGCCTGCTCCTCCTCTTTCTTCGGGTAACCGATCACGACCTTCAGCATGAAACGGTCCGTCTGCGCTTCAGGAAGAGGGTAGGTGCCTTCCTGCTCGATCGGGTTCTGCGTCGCCAGAACCAGGAACGGGTCGTCCAACTTGAACGTCTCGTCTCCGATCGTCACTTGACGCTCCTGCATAGCCTCCAGCAACGCACTCTGCACTTTTGCCGGAGCACGGTTGATCTCATCCGCCAACACAAAATTAGCGAAGATAGGACCTTTCTTGATCTTGAACTCTTCGCTCTTCTGGCTGTATATCTGTGTTCCAAGTACATCCGCTGGCAGCAGATCCGGCGTGAACTGAATACGGCTAAAATCCGCCTTTATCAGGTCACTCAGTGTTTTAATTGCTAAGGTCTTAGCCAAGCCCGGCACTCCTTCCAACAATATATGCCCGTCACTCAGCAGACCGATTAGCAAACTCTCCACAAGGTGTTTCTGTCCTACAATCACTTGGTTCATGCCCAGTGTGAGGGCATCTACGAATGAACTCTCGCGCTCCACGCGCTCTTGCAATTCTCTGATATCTACTTGCATAATTTATATGGTGTTTTTGTTATCACTTCTGCACTTCTGCACTCATCACTTCTGCACTTCTGCACTTCTGCACTCATCACTCATCACTCATCACTCATCACTCATCACTCATCACCTCTCAACCCACTCCGTGCACCTCTCGCGCATCTTTGCGCGAGCCAACCCGCGGCCCTCAACCGCGGCTCTGCCGCACTCAACCGCGCAGCACTACATTTGTTTATAACAAATTTCGTGCCAAACTCCCCTTTCTTGGTAGTTTTAGGGCAATATAATTGCCCGCCCTTCCTTCCTCCTTCCCCTCGTAAATCCTTCGTACATCGTACATCGCTCCTTCGTACTTTAATTCGGGGCTTTGTTCAGTGCGCAGGTCGTCAGGCCTGCGTTCTTTCTTTAGGCCTTCCTTCTCCCTTCCCCCTTTCCCTTTATCCAGATAACCCGATTCTTCGGAAAATAACAAAAAAATCCCTCCCAAATTTGCATATTCCGAATATTTTTTATATCTTTGCACCGGAAATTGATCAAATCTACAGTATTATATACTATGTATATAATACCAAAGGAAACAAGAACTGAAATTAGTGCGTGATAAGTGCGTGATAAGTGGGAGATAAGTGCGCGATAAGTGCGAGATAACAAGGGTAATCGAGACTCCGCCCACTATCCCCCGATGAACAGATGGTAAATGACCGACTAATCCTGCCCCCTCGGGGCTCAGAAATCATAAATATTCTAATTCCCCACTCAAACGCGAATATGGCTAAAATCAAACACTCACCTGACATTGAGGAAATCATCGGAGCCCGTAACGGACTCGTGGAGCGCCGCAAAACTTTCTATCTGTACGATGGGACGGTGGCAAAAGTGGGGCGTCTGGAGGCATATACTCCCAGACCCCGTAACTACAAAGCCAGCCCCGTCTATGCCCGGGAAAGAGCGAACATGACCGCTTTCGGGCAAGCTTCGCATACCGCACAGGAGTTCATTGATGCACTCAAAAACAAAACCCCTCTGCCGCCCGAGAAACAGGCTCTCCTGGATTCTTATGTGGCTCGTTTCAAAGCCCAGCTCAAAGGCAAACCCGATCCTATCGCTCCGCGTGCCAAAGACGGAACGTACACCATCTATGTGCGCATTGATAACTTCATACGTGCTGCCATTCGCAAAGAGAAACCCGTCCTGGATGAATAATATAGATAACCATTTTACATACTTTTATGAAAAAACTTTTTCTCCTCCTCACGATCTGCTTGGCTGCCGTCGCGCAAGCCGGAACTTACACGCCTTCCTCTGTGCCGAACCCCAAGAATAAAGGCCAGGATTTCTATCTCTCCAACCCCGATGGTATCATCAGCGAGGAGTACGAGACGTATATCAATGATCTTTCCAAAGACCTCTATGCGAAGACTTTGGTCGAGATCGCCACGGTTGCGCTGGAGTCTATCGGAGACATGGATGCCTTTGATTTCTCCTACGAACTCTTCCAGCGATGGGGAATTGGTGGCAAAGGGAAAAACACCGGCGTACTCGTCCTTTTTGTCATGGAAAGCCATGACATACGTATCATGACCGGAACGGGTATCGAAGGGGTGCTCACCGATGCCGTGTGCTCGCAAATCATCCGTACGCAGATGGTCCCC
>OCTX012184660.1_pt1 | contig 21207 bp, 20 predicted proteins | sample 1539691 | NCBI WGS metagenome assembly OCTX01 (sample SAMN02144231, study PRJEB22623) | gut metagenome | biome: sheep rumen | host: Ovis aries | place: New Zealand
ACCGATGACATCAACGCTGCCAGCGTTGCGTTCTACCAACTGAACTAATGGCCCAAATAATGGACATACGCATTTCGATTGCGTGACCTTTCACAATAAGTGAACGCTCTTCCTACTGAGCTAATGCCCTAAGTTGTTTTTGTTTGTCCGTACCCATTGCTGGGTACGAACTAAAAGGGTTATCCGACTTGTCAATCTGCTGACAAGCTTCACGAGCTTGTCTTTTTAGTGGAGACGAAGGAAATCGAATCCTTCCAACAACTTTGCAAAAGTCATTCGCCGCCTTGGTACATGCGCCCCCATGTAGTCTAGTGTATCAAAAAACCCCGGTTTGCTTTGCTGCAACCGGGGTTCCCATCAAACACTCAACTCAAGGAAATCATCGGTGCAACTTGTGCTTATATCCCATGCGACCAGCATATGCAAAGAGGCAGTCGGCTTTTGGTGCCAACTTACTATTGCGTTCCTGGTTAATTGAATATAAGTGTTGCATAATTCTTTTCTTGGGTTCAGAACACAGCGACATGCTGTTTTCTTTTCGCCTAAAAGTTTAGCAAATAATTTTTGTCCGTGCAAGGGTTTTTTCGCATTTTTCTTAAAAAATCTTCATTTTGCACAAAACGCGTGACTATTGTCACGCGGTTTTGTATTTCCATGTGGAAAATATTAGAGTTTTCGGTTGAATTTGATTGACAAGTCCTTAATCTGGTGGAAAGTGTACCACATCCAGAGGATATCGGCGTCTTCCTTATCGACCTCGCCACTGTTCACCAGCTCGTCGACACGCATCTTCGTGGACGGAGCGAGTTCCTTGAACTGCTTGACATCGGTAAGGTAGTAGTTAAGGATACGGTCGAAGTTCTGGTCTTCGTAAGCGACCCTCATGTTCTTGGCAAGACGGTGTGCGAACGTGCCTATAGGCAAGTTACCGCGTTCGACACGCCAGAGGAAGGCATGATACTGTTCGTTCGGGTTCGGCGTGATAGCCATCTGTTCCGGAGTCGCCACCTGGGAGAACTTCTTGAACAAGCTGAAATAGCTCGAAGTCTTGAAGCGGTCTCTCAAGTCGCCGATGCAATTAACCTGGGTAGCGGCGGTATGCTTGCCCTTGCGAGCCTGTTCAACGGCGAGTCGTTCGGCTTCGCGAGCCTCGTTGCGGTCGAAGGCAGCCTGGTCGGACGATGACAGCTTGCTTTCCGGTCGCTTTACCTCGGGCGGAGTGAACTTCTCGTAGCGTTCCCTCTGGAACATAAGATAAGCCTGTTCCGAGCCGTCTTCGCGAGCCTTCTGCAAGTTGATGAGGAACCAGTAGCAGCCTTGCAAGATGGACTTGAGAGCCGGGTTCTCTTTCTTGAGCTGGTTCAACTCGTTGTTTGCATTGGCGTCGATGAATGTGCGGAAATAGATGCCGTCAGCCGATGAGCGGTCGAACTCCATGTGGTCGGCGTCCGCGTCACGCGACTGGACATATTCCAGCTGTCTCTGCTTGTCGAACGGGATCTGGAAATGCTTGTAGACGCGGGAGACGACATCGATAGCAGCCTTGTAGTAGTTGAAGCGAGCCTGTTCCGGAGTCAGGACATCGATGCCAGCGTTGTTCATGTCGCGACGTTGGTTCTTCGTTAGGTCTTCTATTCCACGGTTATAGGCGGCAATCTGCTTGGGGTCGAGATAAGCCCTCGGATGTCTCCTGGCATCGTCCTGGAAGTCGGCACGAGCCTGAGTCTCGTCGAACGGGATTCCCTTCTGCCGGTTACGCTCGCCGAGCATATTGACACGGCGTTCGACTTCGTTGGCAATGGACTGCTTGTCCTCCGGGGTAAGCTGTCTGGGGTTGAAGCCGCCGTGGGTGTCGTAGAGAGCCTCGACAAGTGCCGTCTGGAGGTGTTCCGGCATGTCGATGGACTCGATGATGGATTCAAATTCGTATAGTAGTTCTAAGTCGGTCATGTCGCCAAATCTGCTCAATCTATCCGCAGTTTATCAGTTTCGGGGTTGATACGGCTGTCGAAAGCTTATAAACTGCAAATAGTTAAGATTTGGAACCGACATGGCTAAGAAGAATTCGGCAGTACTGTGGACAGTGGGTCAAAGTTTGGAGAAGGGTGATAAGGAGCAAGCCCGTCACAACATGGGCATCAGCTTCGAGTCCAGCACGACATTGGATGCAAATACGTTGACGTTTGTCGACGACATCAAAGAGAACGCTACTACCGGCGACCTCACGTTCACCAAGAAAAGTGTAACCGTTGACAGCACGGTTACGTCAACGGGCAAAAACCCAGTAAGCGGAGAAGCTGTTAGTACTGCGATTTCAAACATTGAATTTATGAAAACCGGTACTACCGATCCGAGTACAACGCCAACAAAACTCGGTATCCATTATCGGAATACGGTAACCGGAGAAGTGTGGATTGCGACCGGAACATCTTCAGCTAGCGATTGGAAACTTTTGTCTGACCGTATCCACGTATTGATGAACCAGAATAAAATTATACGCATTAGTGGTGAAGGTTCAAACACACCAATTCTTTGTGACAAATTTAATTATACAATAGACTCAAACAATAGACCAGTGTTCACTCCGGTCTCTCCAGAGCAAGCATACATCTGGGTTAACAGAGGTGACTTCATTGTATTTGATAGTTGTGCGGAAAATGACCCTTGGGGTGATAGTTATTGGATGCAGCAAGTCGAAGTTCAGAGCGATCCGACGCATAAAGAAGTAACCAATTTCGGGTTTACTCGAGTAACGGCTGGACAAATATTCCATACATGGTTCAATCCAATTACTGACTCAAGTACCAATACCAAATATTTCACTAATAACGGCACTATTGACGAAAAGAAAATCGGAGACGGCCATCTACAGTTTAAATTTGGCAATCCTTATGACGTGTTTGATACCGGATTTAATGCTAATTCCGAAAATACGGTAACTTATGAAATGCCACTTGCAGGAAATAAGTATGGCGTCACCAAATTATTAAAATACCCAAGTCCGGCACCAAGCGATTGGAATACTTTCTACGACACCAATGATGCCGCTGTTACCCCGACATACATCAGTCATTACGTCGAATCAAACTTCTTCAGAAAACGAGAAGTTAGCAATCCGAAATGGAATTCAATCCTACATCAAGATTCGCCGTCTGAAGCCGCATTCTGGTTCATTACTAACAGTGCTACACCAGATGCTAGCAACGAATCACCAGAATCAGGTGCACTATACTTGATATCGGGTGGTGCAACAAAAACAAATACCACCGGCTATAGAACTCAGTTGGCAATGGGTAACCATTTATACTACCGCCATACGACTGGAAATGGCAATTCATCATGGTCTGACTGGATTACATTGAATGAGTATTCTGCTGGTACTGATTTGAAACTTACTGGAACCACTTTCTCAGTCGACACCACATCAACTATTGATAATCATAGTAACCGTTCATTTGTTTTAGGTCCTAATAACACAATCACATATTCAGATGATAGCTTTACAGGCGGCACGCTTAACAAAATCGCTGGTATGAATTCTTCATTTGCATTTGGCACTAGAAATATTATTGGCGCGGAAACCGCATCTGAAAACATAGGCACAGGAAACACCGCATTCGGTCAATCCAATACAATTGTTCAGGGTCGGTTTAATATTATTTTTGGTAGCGCAAATACCATAACTAAAGGAAACTCGCCGTCTCAAGGCAATGACCCGTATAACAATATTATTATCGGCGAAAATAATAGAATTAGCGGAAATTCGTCAGCGGTATATTCACACGATACGATATTAATTGGAAACAGTTTAACATGGTCGGAACCTAATTATCACCCCCTTGTACTAGGTGTATTTAACACCGATAGCTGGAGATACAAAAACGAAAACTTAATTCCACTTCGTATTACCGGAGGTGGAACTATTGATAGCCCTAAGAATGTTGAAGTAATGTACTCTGATGGACTTATATGGAGCAATTCTGGATTCGAGGTTTCCGATGATACCGACAACGGACACTCTACTTACCGAACACATATATATAAAACCTTAGATTCGTCTTTTAAAGTTAATGGAACTGGTGTTTATAGCAAATGGACTCACACCGATGTCATTAGTAGTTCTAGAATTCTCGACTATGCAGAAACAGGTCATCTAGCAAATACATTTATATCAGTATCTTCGGCTAAAACAGACAGTAATGCTAAAACCGCAGAAAATCCAACTGGTTTAGTAAATATTACATCAGTTGCTAACCAAATATTAAAACGTATTCCTAGCGGTCAGCACGACCCAAGCGATAAAACTTGTGTACCAATCATTGAATTCAGTTCCACTACGGCTGGAGGTAACGTTGGCTTAACAATGGGTAATCCCGCATTACCAGCATGGAATACAAAAGAAGCGAGATCAACTGATAAAATTGCATTATCTTGGTTACAAGTATATGGCAACCGTAATGCAAAAGGTGATGAAGGCGGCGACATTTTGCCATCCGCTAATTCAGTTCCGTTAGGTAACTTGGAGGTTGGTAAAATTGCAGTCAAGTTCTATAAAGAAACTGAATTAACCGCAGAAAATCCACTTGTTCCGGGACAAAAGGTTGGCGATATTTCCTTTGTAGTAGGCGACCCAAATACAACCGACCACGGATTTTATGTGTATGATTACTACCAAGGTCCGAATGACTCATCAGCGACACCGCAATCTCACAAAACATCATACATTAATAACGGTTATAACTTCTGTATGCTAATGACGGTAACACCATCATCATTTGATCCAACAACTCATATGATGACCACTCCAGGTAGTTTCTGCGTATTAAGTTAAACGAACAAACCCCCGCCTAGCGGCGGGGGTTTTTCGTTGATACAGTTTTTATAGTTTCAAGAGATTACACACCACGTTTCTTACGCAACACTGATTGTGCATAATTTTTCATGTAGTCCTTGGAGCTTCCGACGGTTCCGGAAGTTCCTTCCGTTCCGCCAAGAGCGGTTGCGATATCGGCGGTATTGACCGGCTTTACGACTTCGGATGCGGATCCGTCTAAAATTTCATCGTATGTATCGAGGATGACCTTGATAGACTGGAGAACACTGTTGTTCACTACGCCAGACTCTTCAGAAATCTTGTCGTAATAAGCCTTCAAGTCAGCGATAAACTTGTCAGCCCACATAGCGAAAGCCTTGAACGAAGCCTTGTTGATGTCGACCTTGGTCGAACGCTTGTCGCCAGCCGAGAAGAGTTCTTCATCGTCAGCCGATATCTGAGCCTTTGCCTCGGCAGCCTTTTCCGGAGTATATTCACCACTAGCGACCTTTCTGTCGATTTCATCTTCCTTGATAGCCTTCTTGGCATTTCTAATATCTTCGTCGGTAAGCTCAAACTCGTCATTCGAGATCAACTTAAGGAACTTCATCTTCTTAGCGTTTGCGCTGGCTAAACTCTTGATTCCGTCAAGCTTGCTAGAATCCTGGTCAAGCTTTACGATAGTGTCAATCTGGGAATTGACGAAGTCGGCAGCAGTTTCTTCAGATTCGGTATATTCATTACCGTTGTCGTTATAGCGGATATGGTTGATGTCGTCCGCAAGGTTCTTCAGCACCGGGTCGATTTTGGACGGTGTTTCCAGTTCGTCATCCTGGTCTTCGCGGCCAATTTCGACCTCGGGAACATCTTCGCTATCGGTAAGGTCGGAGAGGTCATCGGATATTTCGCTATCGCCAGATACCGCGTAATCTTCATCCGTCTGGAAAGCGGAATACGACTTACGGTCTTCATCATCGCCAATATGGATTTCATCAGTGACTTCATAGTCCTTGTCGTCGGATTTCCGCTTGTTGGCCGGTTCATCCTTTTTCTTTTTCTTTTCTTCCCTAAGCTGTTTTCCAACTCGAGTTTCGCCAAGCTTCTCGGTTTCTTCCTTCCGGACGTCGTCGAGAGTCTTGGATGACACCGTAGCCTTCTTCTTGGTCAACGCCTCGAACATTGGCACGATGCCGCAGATGTCTGCAATCTTGCCGATGCTTTCGATCTGGGCTTCAGAAAATCCGAACTTTGGATTCTTAAGATATTCTTCGATAGTCATAAAAAATAAACCTGTGGATACTTTTCCACAAGTTTATCATTTTCGCTTTTATTTAAGGAGTCGCGGTCGGTGTTCCGCCGCCTCCGCCACCGCCATTTCCGCCATATCCGGCGTCCACGCCATTGATTGTGGCTGCACCGGGACCTGCGAACGTAGCCTTGGTGCTGAATCCGGAGACCGGCTCGCTGCGGAGCGACGCTACCGACATCTCGACCGGGTTTGGCAAGTGGTCTTTGGCTCGCTGGATAAGGTTCTTGACCTTGGACTCGCCGCCCAGCTTGTACGTCTTCGGCTTGTAGGTCTCCTTGAACGCCTCGTTGGTGTCCTCCAGAGAGTTCCGAGTACAGCGACCTCCGCACGGCTCGTACTCGTACGGCTTCTGCACGTCCGGCTGTGAAGTGGAGTTCTCGGTCGGGACCTGTTTCATGATGTTCTTGTAGTTGGGGAACGGCGTCACGGCATTCTGTGCGGCCGGGACTGTAAGGTGTCTGGAGTAGTCCGCCTCGCACAGCGTACCGTACAGCTCGCCGGCGATGCGTCCGACCGGCAAGTCACTGACAGACTCCAGGTATTCCTCGAACTTACTGGGCGTTCTGTTGGGCATTCTGTTCTTCCTGCTGTTTCTTCTGTGCTGCGATTGCGTTAGCCTTGGCGGACGCTTCCTTCGTGGTGGCGACAAGTTCGCTGTTGGCTTCGTCGGACTGCTTCTTGGCTTCGGAAATCTTGGTGATGTCGCCCTGGAGCTCGCCGAGCTCCTCCTCAGAGAACTTGGAGAGGTCTACCTGGTTGAACGCGTTGTCGTTAGGGTCGCTCGGATTCGGGTCTACCGTAACTTCATAGAGATACTTCACTGCGGAAGCGACACCGGATAGCGATTCGGTACGGCAGATTTTGTCAACGGACTCGAAGAATAGTTCCTTTTCGGACATGAAAAACTCGGATATTCAGCTATCCCTAGTTTATCATTTCAGAACGACGCAGAGGATGCTTATGATGAAGAGGATACCCAGCACGACCGCGAACATGGTCTGGCGACGGATGACACGGCGGAGCTCGTCGCACTCCCTGGCGTACTCCTCCTTGACCAAACCGATCTGCCTCTGTAGACCGTTCACGGTACCCTCGACACCGGTAAGCCTCGTTGGGATCATGTCCTTGTACGTATTGGTCTCGGAGAACTTCTTGGCGTCCTCCTTCTTGTTGTATTCGTCCTTGAAGTGTTCAAAATCGCGCATAAGCTGGTTCAGGTTGTCACGCATGTCGATGCATGTTCCTATCTGCTGGGCAGACTTGTCTATAGCCTTCCACATCGTGGCGAGTTCCATGCCGAGCTCGTCGTCTGCGGTGTCGGAATCGGTACCGTCGTCATAGGAGTCTACCGGGTCGGATGCGATATCGTTGTTCATTTCAAGCTTGAAGTACTTCTCGTACGGCTTGGCGAAATGGTCGATGATGCTCAGCTCTTCCTCGTTGAGGGGTTCGGAGCTTTCGAGACCGTCGATGATCTTAGAGATGTTGAGGTCGGTGGAATCGCTCACGCTGGGCTCGTAGCGGTAGACTGAGTACGTATCGTCGGATATCTGCTCGACACACTTGAATCCGTCATAGAGCGATTCTGGAGGCGGATTTCCGGTAGGGAATAGGAGAGCCAGCTTGTAGTCGACGCCCATGCCTACGAGCGTCTCTATGATGCCCGGAGTGCCTATGATGGTGAGGTCGCCCAGTTCGACGTCCTTGCGTTCGGAGAACCCTACGGAAAGCCTAGCGGCGGCCCGTTCGGTCTCAGCAATGAGGAAACGGGAAGTGTACACGGACAGCTGAGCCGGTGCGGAACCGCCGTACATCGACGGCAGAATCGACTTCGGTATCATGACCATGCGGTGTTCGAACACCTTCTCTATACCCATAGTGGCGAACACCTTAGATGGCATGGAGAAGAGGTTACGTCGTAGTACATGTCCATCAGAGTTGACTGTCAGCAGAACTTCTATCAGCATCCTTGTTTTCCTTAACTTCGAACGAAATATAGGAAAGTTTGTATTTAGTCACAACGTTGTCGGCACCGGTATCGCCGATACCAACCGGGAAGAAGTCGATGTTCTCCATACCGTGCGTCGTAATCAACGACGACAGCAGCTTGCCGTACTTATTGTTGCGAATCTTGAACGACATAATGAACTTGCCGTCATCGATCTTCGCACCGACGGAATCAGCCATAGCGTGTTCCTTCCACGCGTTGAACGGCTGTATCTTCTTGAGACGGCGTTCGACCGGGGAGACCTCCTCGATGTCGTACGACGCCTTTCCCATGAGCACGTCGACAATTATCTGTTCGGCAATCGACTGCGGATATATGTTACCGCCGGAACCGTTTTCCTTTCTGGTCGGCTTGCCGATGTTGAACACCACGACGTCAATGATTACCGGCTCACTGCTTGGTTTCTTGCTTGCCATCTTCGTACCACTTGCTAACAAGGTCTCCGCGACCGAGCGACGTTACCATGTCTTCCATGAGCTGCTTTCTACCGGACCAGTACTTGCTTATAGCCATGAGGAACAGGCGGACTTGCGGACCGATGTCCTTGTCGTTGAGCACTACCATAGCGTCGGCGTGCATCTTGCGACATCCGGACCAGTCGGCGAAAAGCTTCTTCTCGTCGCCCATCATGGTGTCATACAGTTTCTTCTGGTCGTCGGTAAACGACCGTATGATATCTTCAATCTTGGGCTGGTTCATATTCACCTCAGTCATCGAACGCACTGCCAAGAACTTCTGCAACGACCTCGAATATGTCGAGAATCATCATCACTAGCCAGCAGTGATCTTCGGAACTACGTTCATTTTCCTTTTCCTTAGCCATTTGCTTTACCTCCAAATTGTGTAAGCAGCTGTACAGCCTCGTTCGGCAAGTCCTTGCACTTGAACACCTTGTATTCAGGCTGTTCCTCGCTGAACCAGCACAGATAGCAATTTCCGATAGGAATTCCGGTCATCTCCTGGAACATGTGCTTGTAGCAAGCGAGCTGGAGAGAATACTCATCGAGCTTGCACTGTGACAAGTGAGCACACGGCGCGTTGAGATGGAACTTGGACTCGGTATCGAACTTGGTATTCGTTTTCCAGTCCCAGATTTCGAACTGCTGAGACTTCAGGTTATAGAAGAGCTGGTCGACCATTCCGCACACCATGTACTTCGGACTACCGATGACAAGTTCCGACTTGATTGGAATCATCTTTCCACGGATATCGGATATGAACTTGTCGACGAGAGCCGTACACTTAACGTACTTGGGGAAGACCGGGTCCTGCCCGTCGTAAAGCTTGTTGAAGATGTCCGGGTCTACGCCAGCCACGAACTTCGTTCCGACGAACTTGTCCTTGAACATCTCCTCCTTGCTCATACGGTCGGAAATCTCGTACATGACGTCGTACAGCGGGTACTTGAGGAACTTCTGGGCTATGGCGTGCTCGATGTAGTTGTGTACGGCGGTACCCTTGGCTGTAGCCACTACGTTGCCGAGCTTCCACTGTCTTCTGAGCTGTTCCGCCGTGATGTCCTTGCCCTCGGCACGCATCTTCTCGGCAGAAGCCTCAGAACGCGCGATTTCGTCGAACGGTGGGTTGACAGAGCCGGTTACACGTGTCACGGAAACGGTACGGTGCCCGTCGAAAGTGTAGCTATGGTATTCGGGGTTGAAGCGAATTCCGCTAAAAACGTCTAATTTCTGGGATAACTGCTGCATTTGACATTAAAATTTCTTTTTCCTAAAATTAGTTCATAATGGTTTGAATCACAAACAAGGAAAGGTATACCATGATTCAGTACGAAAAGCTTAACAACAAGCTCATCACCTCCGTCGAAGAGATGGCGGAACAGTTCCAGGTCAACCCGACGGTACGCGGCTACAAGTCCAAAATCAACCGCATACGCAAGGTAGCCAACGTCAACTTCGAGACGGTCGAGGCTATCATCAACCACAACATCGGCGAAGAATGGAAGCCGTGTCCGCGTTTCAGCAACTACAAGATTTCCAACTACGGTCGCGTCCTCGGCCTCAACGGCACTTTCGTCAGCTCCTACGTGAACAAGGCTGGCGTCGAACGCATCGACCCGTACCTCCCGAACCGCAAGCGTTGCCACATGTCCATCAAGGTCGCAGTGTCCACCGCCTTCCTCAAGCCGAAAGCCGGTCAGAAGGTGAAGTACAATTCCGACGCACACATCAACACTGTGCACCACTTAGTCATTAAATAATCGATTTCTCATTCATGTTAACTCCAAAAGCCCGCCAACTGGCGGGCTTTCTACGTTTAGAAATCGGTTACCGGTTACGAGTCTGACGAAATCACGTTCGGAATAGATGTTCTCAATTCCGGAATGACGGTGAACACTTGCCAATGACCCGGACGGTACTTACGTTTTGCCGCATCGGCAGCCATTGTCGGGTTAGGATAATGTTCGTCATCCACATGAGGTTCCCAACTACCGACAGCACCCAGAACAGTTTTCTGCTTAGTATTCGGGTCAGTTTCGGTCTTCAAGAACTTTCTAACCCACACCTCGGCTTGAATCTTGCAATACGCCTTGGGGAACATCGCCTTAATCTGTTCAAACGGAGCCTTGGAAAGACGGTCAGCATTTTGTCTAGCGATTTGGCTATTGGCGTCATCAAACTGACTTACTTGGCGTTCTTTTATCAAGTCTTCGCGTGGCTTGAACGTGTGAAGATATGCACTTCCCTTGCCATTAGTCCAGTCGGGGTGTTCCGCATCAACTGCCTTTTCGACGTCTTCACGAGTCAACCACTTCGGCTTTTCGGCCGCCTTTCCAATGAATTTCGTATGGCGTTCCGGTATAGCTTCCGGTTGGTTCATTGAACGAGACACTGCATGTACAATCTCATCGCCGTTTGGCGTGTGTCTAATCAATTTCGTTTTGAGTTTGGAACGAGCTTCCTTGTCATCCGCATACGTGTCGGAAAGAGACTCGACATAGGCACGGAAACCTTGCTGGAGATACGGAGCGGCGTCCGGACAGCCGACCTTTGTGCAGACCGACTCGATAAATGCTGAAAATTCGGAATAGTTGTTCATTTTAAATCCCTATTTTTCAGCAGTTTATCAAAAAGTCCGCCGTTTGGCGGACTCTTTTATGACTCTTTCCAAGTGATTATGAAATAGTCAACCCTCGGCTCCGCACCCCACTCTGGTTTACCTTGACCAATGCGGATGCTGGGCTCGTCGAACTCCAAGCGACGGCTGGAATCCGTCTTGCTCGGATATCCAAGCGTCAGAACAAGCTTCGTGAACTTCCTCAGATATTTTTTCCAGTTTCCGGTGGAAATCGCATTCGCAACAGCCATCTCCCGGTCATCCGGACCGCCGGCTGCACGGTAGTCAGCCATGAGGTTTTGCATGTCCAAGAAACGGTTGATGTAGGAAGTCTTGATTTCACGGTACTCCTCGGTCTTCACGCCAGACTTTATCATGTCGAACCAAGGCTTGTTCAAGGCGTACGTGAGAACCGGACTATACGGCTTTTTCTTCGACGACTTCGGCATCTTCGGCTTCCTCGATTTCCCATTCGATGAGGCGGACAAACGTGTTGGCGAGGTAGTGAGCCTCGTCGCACTCGGGCTTCTTGATGTGAAGCTCTTCTACTATCTTGTCCTTGTTGTCCTCGATGAACTTGTTGATGACATCCTCGACGTTCATGCAGATGGCAGAGTCGATGATGTTGTCGTCAGTGACGTTGAACTTCACCGTCTTTCCGTCCTGGTCGACCGTGGAGAACATCTCCGGGTACTTCTTGCGGACTTTCGGACGCCAGATCTGCACGACGACCTTCGGAGCCTCGTAGCACGCCGCCGTGTCGTTCTTAGCAGCCTCGGCGTACTTCTTCATGAACGGCTCGAGTTCAGCCGGGAGCTTCACCTCGTAGCCGAAGTGGTACTTCGACTGGGGAAGCATGGTGGGCATGTCGCGCACCTTGTCCTTGAGCATGAACTGGATGCCCAGTGTAAGATTGAGTTTCATTAGTCAACCTTTACTTTAAGGATGGTGTCCATGATGGCGAGGAGCTGGCGTTCGCCCATAGTCTGGCTACCGAACAAGCCCTCGAAGCTCTTCATCATGTACTCAACACGTTCCTTGGAAGCCGGGTGGGTCTTCTGACCATCGCCGTTGCCGAAGCAGAGGAGTGAAAGCTCGCTGAGGACGGTGGCGATAGCGGCGGACTGCACGTTAGAACCGGACTGGAGAACGGAGCAAGCGAAGAGGTCAGCCTGACGCTCGATGTTGCGGTTTGCGGACATGATAGTACCGTCGTAACCGCAGTCGTCCACGTGACCGAGGCAGATGTGACCAAGCTCGTGGGCGAGAATGGAGCGAGAGATTTCGAGCGTGCATGAACGCCACTGCTCACGCTTGCCCTGGTTGAAGGAGTCGATAATCTTGTCGGCGTTCTTGATGCCGCTCTTTTCGAGCATCATCTCGATGATGTCGTTGGGGATTTCGCGGTCGTATTCTGTCTGGAGATAAGTCGCCGCCCACTTAGCCATCTTGAGGATGTCGGAGAACTTCTGACCGTTGTCGGCGAGCATCCAGAGGAAGCCGAACACGGAAGTCCACTGCACGATGCCACGAAGGAGGGTCACCTGGTAACGACCGTTCACGCGGTCAGCGTATGCGTTGATGGTGAAGTCGTCCTCGGCGTACGTGAACTCAGTGCTGTCGGAGCACTGGCGGTAGCGTTCGTTTGCCTGTACGAACTTGGACATGATGCAGAGACGGAAGACCGTGTAGAGGTCGTCCTGGTCGATGATGCTTGAGAAATTGATAGACATTTTATACCACCGTGATGTTTTGCTGGGTTAAAAATTCCATGATTGCCGCACGGAAGCCCTTGATACCGTTCTTCTTGCGGTACTGAGCCATCATGCGGTGTAGTTCGGGCACCTTAGTAAGTAGTACCCATCGGGACCATTCCTTGTCCGTCATCGATCCGCGCACGGTAAGATCCATGCCGAAATAGCCCGGAACAAAGTCCGGGACGCAGACGGTCTCGTCCCTAAATTCGTCAAATGAGGGTAGTTTTGCCATTAGGTAATCCTTTTGTTAGAAATATAGCACATATAGAATGTTTATGCAAATCTCGCGAAAATATAAACTGCAAAAGACATTAAGGGATTTTTCTATGAACGCCGAATTCTACATCAACCTCACCAAGAGCAAGACACTCAAGAACGCAGCCTTCATCGAGGGCATCAAGGACATCTACCTCAAGAGCGAGCAGAAAGCCCAGTTCGAGAGCGTCGGCAAGGTCACCGACGACCGTGGCGAGGTGTTCTTCGAAAACGGTTCAGTCCGTTGTACCAAAGTCTCGGACGGCATCATCGTCGAGGCTTCCTCCACCGGCACGCGCAACATGTACGGCATCGTGGGCGTAGTAAGCCATGCCACCTCCCTTGAGGAAGCAGTACGCCTCGGCAAGTCCGCCCTTGACAACGACGCCGTCATGGAAGGCATCTGGGACTCCATGAAACGCGGTATCGCTACCGCAGCACTTTCCATCGCACCGTTCCTCGTTGGATGTGCCGGCGGTCAAGCACCATCCGTAGGCACGCCAGCTGAAACCCCGGTTCTCGACCAGAGCAAGATTCCGGAAATGGTTCAGGCGTTCGCCGACAAAATCCGCAAAGAAGCCGAACAGAACGAAGACTTCTCCGTCAAGCACACGCCTTCAGCCGATGAAGCCGAGCACATCTACAACATGCTACTCAGCGGCGAACTGAAGGTCAACGCCGAAGGCGACAACGATGCCCAGCGTGAAGCCGCAAAACGTGCCGCCGACGCCCTTGCACGAGGTCTCCGCATAGACCTTTTAAAGAGTTCCCTGCCAGGTGCCGACGATCTGTTTAAGCCGGACACCGTGTCCGCAACCGACGCACCGGCTTCCGAAGAGGTCAACTAATGGAATACATCGAGGACATCAAAGACCAGTTCGACCAGGTCGACCCAAACCGACCGGTAGAAACACAGCCTCTAGACCCGGAAAAGTTCTCCGCATTCGTGAAGAGCCCTAGCGAGATTACCGAGGACGTCATCTACCAGCTTTCGGACATCATCAGCGGACGATACAACATCCGCGTGACAAACCGCAAGCCGGGTGTGGCAACCACCCCTGACGTGGTTGACCGCCTTCTGAACGCCGTCACGATTATCTACATCGAGGAAGAAGGCATACCCGTCGGCGTGGCGTCTCTCGCAGACCCGACGCAGAAGTGCTACATGGGATTCAAGCCGATTGACCTCTATTCACTCCATTCCGGCGTGAACTTGGAAGGCCGAGTCATGCTCGAGTTCTTTGCCGTGCCTGACGAGTACATCTCGAAGGGCGTAGGCGAGGAACTGCTTGCACAGATTGATGCCACCGGCGTAAAGGTGTTCGCGGTTACCGACGCAGACGACAGCAGCGGAAACGAGTTGCTCGCCCATTACGGATTCAAGCAAGTCGATACGATGGATATCCGAAGCAACGAGTCGCCTATCGTCCTATGGCTCCGATAATGTAGTAATTTACAAGGCATGATCAGAACCATCGACACATCAAAGCTAAACGAGCCGTACGTCAACATATTCGAGTTGACGTACCTTTTTATACTTACCGAGTTCCACATCGCAATGTCGGCGGTAAAGCTGTACGACATCGACGAACAGAAGTGGTTCGCCAGACGGCTGTTCTGGACATTCGTAATAGGAACGCCGAGCGTTCTCACGTTCGGCGTATTCTTAATGGCTGCGGTGAAGTACCTGTTAGAGTAGCTCGACCACTGATATTCTGTTGAGCTTAGCTTTAACTGTAAAGTTAGGTTCACCCCAGATATAAAATTCTTTGGATCCGGATTCTACATTAAATACACATGACATCATGACGGTATCTTCATTACCGGCAGTCGCAGTACTTGACATGTCATAATCAGCTGTAGCAGCCGCATAACCAAATGCAGGGTCAGATCCGCCAAAACCATTATATGTCATGTGCAATTTAATAATATCATCACTTCTCACGCTTGGATAGCATCCCAATTCTATGATGATATGATACAGCAATGGGTGCGTGTCGCTTAACTCGCCAGTAGACGGAATAGGTGTTCCCTCTACCAGATTTCCAACAGTAAACTTATTGGACACCGAATTAACCGTTAACCGATTTGAAAAGCCAACATATGCAAACCCAGTGCCGATTCCACTGTCACTGCCAGTAATATCAAATACAGAACCATTTCCACGCTTAATAAACGCTCTCGGTTTCTTGGCATCAATCTGAATACCGGTATTGTTATTCACTTCGGTAATATTGACACCATACGTAGTCGAAATCGCACGAGAACCCGGAACAATAGTAAAATCAAAGTACGGTGCTGTTCCAGAATGCTCGATGTAGCGATACTGAAGGTTGGTCGTCTTATCATAAAAGACAATGTTATCTGGCGGTGTAACACCACCTTGCGGAACTGGAGACGTATACGTCGCCACCATGTGCTCATCTTTATCGACGACGGTAAACACAGCCTTAGTCGGGTCGGTTATATCCATCGTTCCGTACATGACATCATCGACATACGACGGAAGCATGGTAGACGGAATCAAACCGTTGGTATCACGCAAAGCGATTCGGCTGACCGGAATACGCATAGTACCGAAATCTTCGGTATCAGCATTTTCCGAAGTGTCCTCATTCGAATAGTCGATTGGTAGATGCCAGTTTTCAGCCTTTCCCTTGGCGGTTGGTTCTTGACTGCTTGGTACGCGGAATTTATCGATGTCTTCCGAAGCCATCGGTTCAAGCGCTTTTATTCGGCGTGGTGCTCTATCTATTGCCATAATCATTCCCCCTCGGGTTATTCTTCAATGTTCTGGTCGGCGTCAGAGACACCGTAGCCAATCCAGAAGTCGTCTTCGTGCGACTGGAATACGCCTTCCTTATTACGGTTGTCAGGCAAGCCGTGATAAAGGAGATAGTTGTGAATCATGTCCTCGGACGGGTCTGACGGGTTCGGCAAGTGGTATTCCGTCGTCCCAGCCTTCGGGTAGTCGAACATTCTGTAAAGTGTCGGGTCGGACTCCAGACCGCCCTTGCGGTAGTCAGTAGTTGCGTCGTACGTGTCCGGGTCTTCGTACTTCGGCACGTCAGAACCCATCAATATGCTTGACGCCGGACGGATGAACTCGCGGACAGACCAGAAGTTCGCATGGATATCTGTTGTATCTTCTACGTGACTATGTTCGACATCTGCAACATAATTCGTATCGCCATGTACATCCATCGGAGCATACAGAGATATACCAGTTTTATCTACATCGGTATAGTCGTCATACTTAATCCACGGCGTCTCAAGGCAATAAAGTCTAGGCTTCGTCGTTGTATCGCAAACGTCATAATCATTTGACATAGTAGGTATGAGCTTACCAGATGCGTCATACGGCCAACAATTGTACAAATATGGAACACATCCCAGCGTAATGTCCATCGGAGGATAAGAGCTGTATGGAGCCATCATGACCTTGCGATAGTCATCAAATCCAGTACAAGCCGCATTTCGCCATATCTTACGTAAGTAATTATTTTCATATGGATGCTCTAAGTCAACCACAAGATTTCCATACTCGTCATAGATAGAACGGGCCTTCTGCGTCAACGCGTCATTTCCGTAGAGCGGCGTGAGGTAGCTACACGGATATTGACGATATTCCGTCGTGTACCAGCGACCAGCCTTCTGCGAGAACGTGAACTGCAATCGTACACGCGTGTACGTATTTCCGTCACGCAACATGTTTTCATCTGCACTCGATTTCGTGTGGTAAGGTGGCATCGTAGCAGACAATGAATAAGGATTTCCACTACCGACTTCATCAAGGTACGCATAGTCGGCATTCGGGTCTCTGCTAGTCGAACCGACACGAAGGAAGTTGTCGTTCAAATAATGAGTCAACGTCTCAACCTTTGTATCGGCGTTGATACATGCCTCATAATTCCACCGAGTTTCGACACGGCTAAAATTGTTGATATAAATTTCATCATCGACAGCCGGAACAACGCCGTTTTCCAACTCAACACGACGTCCACGGTAGAAGTGTACCGGCATTCCGGCACCGCACGCCACGACGTACTTTTCAATGAACTTCGCGAGAGCCTTAGACTTAGTGTCCTTATACGGCATGCGAGACGATACGAACGAAACCGGGTCATTCATCAAATCATGCATCATGTAACGGAACATCTGAACGGCGTCGAACGCGGCGTACTGTGTCTGATTACTGGTAAGCTCGTCAAGCGACGCATTACGATCAATCATCGGAGCGCCGTCTTTATACATCATGTCGGTAAACGGAGAAAGCCATTCTGGATGGTCATCGTAATTCGACAGATTAAATTCCGTGTCTTCAAGCTCAATTTTCAACTTGACATCGGCATAACGACGCATCTCGTTCAAGGCTTGACGATTACTTAGCAAACCATTGTCGCCACGCTTAGCGAATGCACGAATTACGCTGTTTTCAGAGAACTCGCGACCTGTATTAGAATTACCGAGCAAGCCACAGTCGTCTTCACCGGCAGAATCAGTAGACGCATAAGCAGAGCTGAACTTGTTGTACGGAGTCGTTTCGGCATATTGCAGCGAACCGTCCGCGTGATTAAACAACACGCTAGAGTCTTTTGCAAACAATTCACTAGTCTGGTCATACGTTTCCGCATCATAGACGTACTTCGGCAGTGAACGCATATTAGACCACATCACGTTACGACGGATTGTATCATTCAAGCCACCGTCTTCGGCGTCGGTATAGACCGTCTCAAATGGAATAGTCTCGCTCGGCGATGGAAAGTCTTCTTTATTTTTTATACTGTACCGAACTGGTTTAACTTCAGCTTCACGTTTCCGATTAGTATTTTCGTCAATATGATAGCGCACAAGTCTCATGTTGTACAAGTCGTTCGTAAAGTTCTTGATAGCGAGGCGAGCCTGCCTGACTGGGTTTCCGTAAGCTTCGACTACTGGCTTAGCTAGCTCAGCATCGTTTGGATTAACGGAACGAGGTAATACAACTTGAAGAACTGAAGCAAGGTTCTGCCATCTTTCGCCAAATTCGCTATGGCCATCATTATATCCATAACCATAAGCAACCGGCGATGTTTTAGGAGTGATATTAAAGCAGATTTTCGTAATTCCATCGATAACTCGAGTCGTCTTAGTAAAATCCGCAAACTCGGCATCATTAATCATATGCCAATCAGCATCATACACTTTATATATGACGTTCTCAGTTACACTATTTTCGCCTTTAGAACGAGCAGAGACATCGCTTCCCCAGCGGTCAAGACGCGGAAGCTTGCGACGGTTGGTCATGCTCCACGGGAACGTGTTCGTAGCGGTCTGGTAGACCGTAGCAAGGAGATAGCGGCGGTCGACGTGTGGAAGGTTTCTGTGGTCTTCCTTATCGTCGATAGAATAGAAATTATTGATTTCGTCAAGCGTTCCAGACACACCAGAACCGCTGTCACCCTTGAGCATATTGTCGTCACGGACAAGACCCATGCGAGTATCGCTCGGGTTGTCGTCCTCACCGAGATAAGCCATGCCACAGATGAACATGCTTGTCAGCTCGTTATAGTATCTGCGGTCGGACGGTTTAGCACTGTTGAATACGATTGTGGCACCAGTCTCAGAGTTCGCCGTAAGCGTACCGAAACCGGTGATAGACGGTAAGCTCTCGCCATTAAGCAGTGCAATGATGTTGGCACGGACTTCGGTATTGACTGCTAACAGCTCACCTGATGCGTTCACAGCCGGTTTAGAAGTCGTTACCGTGTACGTATCGTTTGCAGAGTCATTGATGCTCGTAATGGGCATCTTCTTGTTGCTGAACTGCTGTCTACCGCCCATGACAAACACGCGAGGCTGGGACATAGCGGCGTAGTAGGACGCAATGTCCTTCTCAGAGCTAAACCACGGATCCGTCACTTTCTGGTTCTGGATGGAAACCGTGATTTCGTACGTCTCGCCGTCCTCGGTATCAAGCGGAGCCGGTAAATGGATGAAGAAAGGCTTCAACTCATAACCGCCGTCGCTTTCTCGATGATACTTCTGGTTAATGACGAAGTGGTGACGGTTATAGAAACGGTGGGCAACGACCTTAGTAGGGTCTGTCTCGTCCATGATATCGGCATAGAGGTTTCCGAACGTCTCGGAACCGGAATAGTTCTTAAGCGTAACACCATTCTTGACGAGTGTTACATTGCTTGTATCGGTACGGCTCGCGTAAGCCGTAGAGTCATAAGTAAACGGCCAGTCACGCGGAAGGCAAGAAACGTTTGATTCAGTGCGTTCATCTTTAGTAGTACCGTAAGACCAGAGAAGCCACGGATGGAGAGTTTCAATCTCTTCCTCGGGTTCATCGCTATCAGTATTTTTAATCGTAGGATGAGCTAATCCGTAGTTACCGGCAATAGAACCGAGCCCAAAGCCGTTGACAAACACCGGATAGCCGTGCTGGTTACCGATATCCACCTTGCCGGTAGACATGAGCCAGTTGATGAATGCACCCTGGCAGCCGGTGACAGAAGCGGCAACGCCGAACTTCGTCATGCTGCCGATCTTGTCATAGACGTAATCGTGTACTTCGCGGTCGGAATAGGTCTTTCTGAAGTGGTCGCAGTCACAAGTTCCTACGTTGTCGAACAATGTAGGGTCGGAAACGACTTCATCATAGTCAGCCTCGGTATCAGCAGCCGGGACAGCCATGACATAGGTAAGAGTACCGTCGACGTTCTGGTAGATACCGTTCTCGCTCTTGTTCTTCTGGCTGGTAAGGCTTACATACTGCCCATCGTTCAGCGGAAGGGATACTGCGAACAGAGAACGTTCTGAACAAACTTCTGACAAGTTAGAAAGTACAATATCGTTTTCAGCAGGAGGTGATAACTCAGCATGCAGCTTCTTCGGGTCACTGGTCATGTTAAGAGGAGTTCCATCAATAATATGGACTTCTTTCAACAAGTCATCGGTGCATTCGCTCTTCACAAGTGTACAGCTTCCGCTGGACACCTCGTCAAACAACGTGACATCTAGGGATTGCGTTGAATGGTTATACGAAACATCGCTGACAGGCAATACCAAGTGGAGGCCGCCATCGTAGCTGATGTCCACCGGCGTAGTAGCTGTAAAGGAAATGCTTGACGGAACCGTTCCGCTACCGTGGGAGGTAGAGAACTCCGTCTCAAGCGTGTTAGGCATCTTGCAAGTCGTGTTCTCGTCGATACAGTCACACGTGCCGTCGTTTGCGACACCGCTGGCGTTTGCCACCGGGAAGCCCAACGCACCTATCGTAACGTTTCCGTTGGGAAACACCTCCCTCTCGCGGTCTGGCCAGGTTACGTAACTGTGTATCTTCTCGAATTCGGAAATTTCTGACATTGCCAAGTTCCAATAGCTATTCGCAGTTTATATGTTTCTAAGGCATGAAAGAACCGGCTCGGATTTCCGAACCGGTTCTTGGGAGGAACAACAAAGATGTTTAAGGCTGTGTTCTCGGGTCTTCCTGGAGCTGGTTACGGTACGAGTCGCTCACGTGAATCGGAGACAAGTCGTAGTCGGAGAACGGGTTCTGGAACAGCGGGAAACCGGCGGACTGCACGTCATAGGCATGCTCGTCAAGCGGATCCACAAATCCGAACGGAGACAGCAAGATATGGTCCGGAAGCTGATAGTAGTCATAGGTCTTCCAGCGTCCCTCAGTCTCGGAATAGATGAAGGAAGCCTTATACACCACCGGTCTGTCGGGGACGCCCACGTTCTCGTCGTGGACGTAGAAATTGAGCAAGCGAGCCATGCTGAACTTGGCGAGCGGAACCGTGTTGGTGACGCTCATGCCGTTCGTCTTGTAGTCGCTCCAGTTGTCCACATTGTAGACGTAGACCTGGGACTTGTTGATAATAAGGTCGTTATACTCGCGACCGTCATAGTCGTGGTTCGGCCATATATTGATGAGGAACTCGAACATCGTACCGTCAGCCGGCTTCTTGGAGACCGTGGAACCGTTCTCCTCGACCTC
>OCTX012225294.1_pt1 | contig 21207 bp, 10 predicted proteins | sample 1539691 | NCBI WGS metagenome assembly OCTX01 (sample SAMN02144231, study PRJEB22623) | gut metagenome | biome: sheep rumen | host: Ovis aries | place: New Zealand
GATATTCTCGGAATAAACTATGACTTTTGCAGAACTTATGTAGTCTGTCAAACCGCTCTTTGTTACTCTCGAACCATTCGACAAGCCCTTTCTGCTTCAAATAGTCCAGATAATCTTCCAACAACTCTTTATTACTGCCACGAGCGATACCAAGAAGTTTCAACTCAGTTTCTGTAGAAGTTTGCCCGTCGCTGCTGCCTTCTGCTATATTCTGTTTCACGCTTCTTGCAGCCTGCACCATCTGGTCGACAGTGCGGTCGCCGTATTTGGGGAAATATTTCTCACAAAACAGTTTCGTTAACTGAAAAAGGACATCGCTGCGCTGATAAAAACGCAATTCAGTATAGACCACCGCCTTACGCAAGACACTGGCTATGCCGTCTTTGTAGTGGTTGACTTTTGTATTTTTGATGTCTTTGTTCATTGTTGGGGTATTTTTGGGGTGATTTTGGATTTTCTGGAGATTCTGGATTATCCGGAATGTCCGGAATGTCCGGAATGACCGGAATTTCCGGAAAGTCCGGAAAGTCCGGATTATCTGGAGATTCCGGATTGTCCGGATTTTCCGGGTTTTCGGAAATGCCGGCCAATGATTGGGAGGCTGGCCAGCGGCAGGTCGCGCTTGATGACAACAGCCAGAAAAGCGACAATAAAGATCGTGTTGCACACCAGTTGCGCCCACTGAGGCAGATAGTCCGCAGCGACAAAGACGAGAGCCGACAAGACGACTGTCATCACGACATAGATCAGAATGTCCTTCGTCGGATAGGGGATGGGGTACTTGCGCTGTCCGACAAAATAACTCAGCACCATCGCCGTGCCATAGCCGGCCACGCCGCCCCAGGCACATGCCCAGTAGCCGAACTTAGGAATGAAGAGGATGTTGACGGCGAAGAGCACCAGGCAGCCGGCCAGTGAGAACCATGCTCCATAGATGGTCTTGTCGATGAGTTTATACCAGAACGAGAGGTTGAAATAGACGCCCATCATCATCTCGGCCACCATGATGACAGGCACCACGTCGAGCCCCACCCGATATTCCTCGCCGAGAATCCGCTGCAGCAACGGCATCCAGCCGATGACGCAGAGGAAGGCCAGCAGTGTGAAGATAAGGAAATACTTCATGGCCGCGGCATAGTATTCGGTCTTGTCGGCATCCTTGCTCTTGGCATAGACGATGGGCTCGTAGGCATAGCGGAAGGCCTGTGTGATCAAGGCCATGATCATGGCAATTTTGGCACAGGCACCATAGATGCCCAGTTGCACATTGGCTTCTTTCTCGTCGGGATAGACAAGGGGGAAGAGGATCTTGTCGGCCACCTGATTCAGAATGCCGGCGATACCCAGCACCAGGATGGGCCACGAGTAGGAGAGCATCTGCTTGAGCAGTCTGCCGTCGAACTGCCACCGGATGCGGAACAGGTCGGGCAGGAAGAAGACGGTGATAAGGCTTGTGCAGAGAAGGTTGATGAAGAAGACGTAGAACACGGATGTCTTTCCCAGCAGTACAAAGTAGATGACGTTCAGTCCGATGTTCAGGATGATGAACAGCATCTTGAGCGACGCGAAGCGTATGGGCCGTTTCTGAAATCGCAGGTAACTGAAGGGTAAGGCCTGCAGTGCATCGAGCGCCACCACCACGCCCATCATCAGCAGATAGTCCGGGTGGGCGGCATATCCCAGCGAAGCACTGATGGGGTCGATGAGTGTGAACAGCAGCAGCAGGAAAACGGCCGTCAGCGAGCCGACCATGGCCATCGCCGTCGAGAAGACGGTGTCGGGTTTATAGCGGTCGTCGTTGGCATAGCGAAACAGCGTGGTCTCCATGCCGAAGGTGAGCAGCACGAGGATAAGTGCCGTATAGGCATAGATGTTAGTGCTGATGCCATAGTCGCCGGTATCTTTTGGCATATAGCGAGTATAGAGCGGCACCAGCATATAGTTGAGGAAGCGGCCGACGATGCTTGAGAGGCCATAGATGGCCGTGTCCTTGGCTAGAGATTTCAGGTTGGGCATTGTTTTTGTTTTTTTATTTGGTTGTATTATTTAGTGTTGTGGCCGGAATGTCCGGAATATCCGGAAAATCTGGAAAATCCGGAAAATCCGGAATGTCTGGAAAATCCGGAATGTCTGGAATATCCGGATTATCCGGAAAATCCGGAGTTTCCGGTTTTCCGGGCTACCCGAAGAATAGATAGGCGATGGCGATGGCGGCGATGATACCTGCCAGGTCGGCCAACAGTCCGCAGGTGACGGCATGACGGGTATAGCGGATACCCACCGAGCCGAAATAGACAGCCAGAATATAGAACGTGGTGTCGGTCGAACCCTGGAAGATGCACGCCAGCCGGCCCACGAACGAGTCGGCACCATAGGTGGTCATCGCGTCGACCATCATGCCACGGGCACCGCTGCCCGATAGCGGCTTCATCAGTGCCGTGGGCAGGGCTGCCACAAAGTCGGTATTGAATCCCAGGGCCTCCACCGTCCAACTGATGCCGCCGATGAGCCAGTCCATGGCCCCCGAGGCTCTGAACACGCCGATGCTCACCAGGATGGCCACCAGATAGGGGATGATGCGGACGGCCGTTGTAAATCCGTCCTTAGCCCCTTCGATGAAGGCATCGTAGACGTTGACCTTCTTGAAGAACCCTACGACGATGAAGAAGACGATGATGGTCATCAGCAGGATATTGGCCAGCGTGGTGCTTACCAGGTTCATCTGTTCGCTGTCCAACTGTGTGAAGCCCCACACGGCAGCGGCCACCAGCAGACAGGCACCGCCCAGCGTCAGGACGACGGGCAGGTTCAGCAGGTTGATGCGCTGGTAGAGGCTGGTGACGAGCACGCCCACCAGTGTCGATGCGAAGGTGGCCAGCAGGATGGGTATGAAGATGTCGGTGGGCTGTGCGGCTCCCATTTGGGCCCGATAGACGAGTATGGATACAGGAATGAGTGTCAGTCCGCTGGTGTTCAGCACGAGGAACATGATCATCGGGTTCGAGGCCGTGTCTTTCTTCGGGTTCAGTTCCTGCAACTGCTCCATCGCCTTCAGTCCGAGCGGTGTGGCGGCATTGTCCAGCCCCAGCATGTTGGCAGCGATGTTCATGAAGATGCTGCCCGTGACGGGGTGCCCCTTGGGAATGGCGGGGAAGAGTTTGACGAAGACAGGCGACAACAGCCATGCCAGCCAGTTGACCACCCCGCCCTTCTCGCCGATCTTCATGATGCCCATCCATAGCGACAGCACGCCGGTCAGGCCTAGAGATATTTCAAACGCGGTCTTTGCCGACGAGAATGTCGAGTCGATCATTGCCGGGAAGAGACCGAATCCTTCGGCATCCATGTCGCCGAAGACGAACATACGCACCAATGCGACGACCAGTTGCACCAGGGCGACGATGAACGCAATAACGAAAAATGCTATCCAAATATAGTTCAGTACCATAATGTCTGCAAAGGTACGAAATATAATTGAGAAAGAGTACGTTTCGACCACAAAAAAGGTCATCGCCGTTCTGACGATGACCTTTTTTATTATATATATCTTTATTATATATACCTTATTTATATATATAAGGAATTAGAACCATTTCTGGAAAAGATTATCATCAACGGCAGGCTCATACCATGTCTTGCTCTTGTCGCCGACAAAGTCCATGAAGGTGGGATAGCCGTTCTTGATGTGTACACGCTCCTTCAGCCACTTCACGTGGTTCTCGACGGGAGCAGCCAGTTTCTGAGTGGGCTCACCGACATTGGCAGTCAGTTCGATCTTCTGGCCCTTGGCATCGGTCACGACGACCTTGATGTCAGTGGCATTGCCCGAGGTCACCTCAGCGCTTGTCAAACGGAACTGTACGGGAGCCACCTCAGCGCCATTGCCCGTATTCACCATTGTGCTCTGGCTGACACCGAACAACTCATGCACTTCGCGGCCGGCAATGGTCAGAGGCAGCGTACCACCTGCAGCACGGAGTGTGATGACGGCACATGTACTACCGGGATTATACTGGTCATAGTAGACGAAGGCGTCGAACACAGCATCGTTGAAGTCCCAGTCAGAGGGATCGACCTTGTTCAAGTCGCTGTTGGTAATCAGGTCCTCAACGAAGATACGCTGCGAACCGATGAACTCAGCGGGGCTGATGCGGACAATCCAGTCGTTGAACACCCAGTCGCGATCCACATCCATATTCTTGTTGCTTTCCTGTCCCTCAGGATGGGTGGCATAGAAGTCGAAACCTACATAGTAGTAGTCAGCCAAATCGGGGTCAATCTCTGCACCGGGGATGATGATATACTCATTGTGATACTTCGAGTCCTTGGTGTTGTGATAAGCAAATTCGAGCGTGCCGCTGCCCATCATAAAGGTATGTCCCTTGATGGTTCCCCACTCCGAATTGTGGTTACCATTATTAAAGTCGTTAGCGTGCTCCCAACTGCCAACCAGTTGTCCATTGGCATTGATGGAACCCTCGCCGTAACGTACCTGCAGGTGGTTCATACAATCAGAACCTTTCGTGTCGCTATTGAATCCATCCTTATAGACACTGTCTCCCTTCCATACCTCAGTGATGAAGTAGTCAGTCCAATTCACCTGATTCGTGTTCTGAACACCTTCGCGCTTCTTGCTGAACTCAGCCAGCACCAAATCTCTTTCACTCTCAGTCACATTGGCAGGAATCTTCACTTTGCCATACACGCCATCGCTTTCTTTGTTAGTGCCCCACTGGTTGCGGTTCACATTACTGCTACGAGTACCGGTGCTCTGGTCAACAAAGCCCCAGTTCTGGTCAGAGGCTATCTTTCCAAACTCTTTCTCGAAAGCCTGGGCATACATGTCCTTCTTAGCCTGCTCGAAGTTGTAGTCGTCATGATTCGAGCAACTCGTCATGGCAGCGCAAGCAACGATTGCGGCCATTCCTGTCATCAAATACTTCTTCATCATCTTAAGATTTTAAATAATACTATGGTTCGTGATTTAAATGTGGTGCAAAGATACGAAGAATATCTATCTGTTAATACATGTTAAGCGTTAAATTTCCTTAAACTGATGCCTTTTATAAACAAAAAGCAACAAAGATGGATAGTTTTTTGTAATTTCGCAGCCAAAAGAAACACATAGAAAAGATGAAGACAACAACCATGCTGACGGCCGTCGCCGCCATTGCCGCCATCGCCGCCACCGCTTCCTGCCGCAAGATGACGGTCGACCAAGAGGAGATGAAAAAGATTGTAGAGGGCACGTTCCCCATCGACACCGTCGACAGCCGCCACGACTGGAACCTGGTGCAGCAGATGATGGTGGCCGTCAAGGCCGACGTGCCCGGCGAGGATTATATCGACAAGGTTCAGATTCTGAACGGCAACCCCTATACCACTGCCGGCACGGAGGTCATGGCCGAGAAGTTCACCCAGAGCGGCAACCGCGTGACGCTCAACTTCGAGATGCCGCTTAAGACCAGCGACTTCTGGGTGGCAGCCGTCAACCGCCAGGGCCGCTACTTCGTGATGCCGTCCAACGGTCAGGATGAGTTCAGTTTCGCCGATGGCGACTATCAGAGCAGCGGCACCCTGCGACAGCCCACGCCGCAGGCCTTCACCTACCTCTTCGAAGAGAATTTCCCGCTTCCCGGCGACTTCGACTTCAACGATGTGGTGCTGCGCATCTCGAAAGAGAGCCCCTCGGCCAACATTCTCAAACTGCACGTCACCCTCGCTGCCGTCGGTGCCGACAAGATGATCGGTGCCGCCATCCGTCTGCACGGCATCAACTACGACGACGTGACCGTGACCATCGACGAGGGCCGACGCTTCGACGAGGACTATCCCGTCAACCGCTATTTCATCAACAACGACGAGATATGCAGCAAGGCCATGGACGGCTCTGCCGTCATCAACCTCTTCGACGATGCCCACTGGGTGCTCAACCCCACGGAAAAGGACGGCCGCATCGTCCGTATGCACTACAACACCACTAAGTATCAGAAGGAGAACGAGAGTGCCACCGTGCCGACGCAGACCCGCACCTACACCATCGCCTCGAACGACGGCAAGGACATCAGTTTCCTGACCCTGTCGAGCATCGACCCCTTCATCATCGAAAACTACAACAGCATCAATATGGAGGTGCACACCTATAAATATAAGTACACGCAAGTCCTCTGGCAGTTCAACACTGGCCAGGACATGCAGACCGACGACCACGTGTCGTGGGCCCTGCTGATGCCCATCTCCACCTTCCGCTATCCCGTCGAGGGCATCCCCATCGGTCGCTACCGCAACGGTGAGATCTTCGGGGCCTACAGCCGCTTCAACCACTCGTTCGGACAGTGGGGCCGCAACAGGAACACCTCGCAGGACTGGTGGCAATATCCCACCGATGCCCAAGTCTACTAAGAAATAGTAAAAGGCACCCGAACAGCAAATGGTCCGAGTGCCTTTCCTATTTAAAAAAAGCGTATGATTACTGCTTGAAAGTCTTGCCCGCCACGGGGTTGGTGCTGGTCTTCTTGTACCAGCCCTTCACGGCCTCGCTGGTCGTAGAAGCGTCCTTGGCGAACTCGACGAAGTTAGGATAAGCCACCTTGATGCAGGTGTACTCCGTAGGCCAGGCCCAGTCGCCAGGGATCACCACGCCGTGAGGATCCTGGCCCTGCTTGGCGATGTGCACACCGCCCGGCACCAGCGGCGAGTCGATCCAGAAGTCGGCCGTGCCGAACTGGAAGTCTGTCGGCGTGTTGATGGTCACGGTGACAGGCGTAACTGTCGGACCGGCACCGGTGTTCAGCATGTTGGGAGCCACGTTGCCCAGCACCTTGTGCACCTCCTCGCCGCCGAAGAGGGCGGTCTCGCCCAGGTAGGCCTTCAGTTCGAGGGTAGCACCCGTGCAGCAGAGGGTCACCTCCAGGTGGTCATAGTCCACCTTGCCTTCCTCCTCGTCGTAGGCATAACTTACCTTCAGCACCACGTCGTTCATGTCGTAGTCGCCCAGAGGGGTATCCTCGAAGGCGTAACTCCATACGGAGGGACGATCCTCAACCTTCTTAGTTTCACCAGTGGGGTTGTAGCCGTCACCCGTACAATCGTTATCGTCCTCTGCAGCAGGGATAGACACTGGCGACGAAGCCTCGGTGATGAACTTGGTCACATGGACACGATAGTAGTCAACTAGATAGCCATAAGGATTGTGAACTTTTTCTTCGGCAGGAATATCTTGGAACTTTGTGCCTTGCTGCTGGCTGTAAAGTTCTGTTATATCCCAGTCAAAGTAGCAGTTCTGACGCTGCATCAGGTCTGTACCATTGCCTACCTTGACCTTACCCATCTTAACGATGGCAATTTCATTGGCGTTACTTGGACCTTGGAATACGGTATTCACCACCCAAGCGGTGCCTACGTTTATCACACTCTTGTCCATCAAGATGTTAGGATGAGCAATTGTTGCACTCTGCAAGTCATTAGGTGTTGTGGTCTGAACATCGAGCGTCTGCCAACTCTGGTTGAACTCGCAAAGACCATCCACATCGAGACGACTGTTCTTCAACATGGTCAGATGACCGATACCAGCCTGTTCCGTGTAGTGCATATAGCAACCGTTGACGAATGTGCAGTTGTAAGCATCGGCAGCATTCATATTGGTACGGGCGGTAATGTGGCCGAAGTTGGTAATCAGACCACCGCTGGTGTTGCGGAGCACATCCACATCGACCGTTCCACAGTTGTAGAAGTTAGAACCGTTGATGTTCAACTCGCCATCGTAGTCAATGGTGCCGGCGTTGTAGCAAGGCATACCGTTGTTCACGTTGAAGACACCAGAGGTCGTACCGCTGATGGTACCGCCGGGCATCACGACGAAGCGACCAGCATTAGACATGTTAGCAGTGCCGTCGATGACTATCTCGCCACCGTTTGCTACAACAAGTGCTACGCCATTCAGAGTGTAGTTGTCGCCAATATGCAGTTTGCCTTCCACATAAATCACGGTCTCATTAACCTTACCATAGGTTGAGTTGATATGGAACTGGCTGGTCACCTCAGTGCCGGCAGCCACACGGTAGTGCTTGCCGTCGCCATGACCCACATAATATTGCTTTGCTTCTGTGCCGCCAGTGGTTTCATTGTAAGACATCTTAATGCCATAAAGGCCATCCTCTGCAGTATTCAGCGTCAGTTCGTAGGTGTGACCAGCCACAACAGTGATGTCAATGTTGGCATTATACCATGACCAGTTATGGAAATTCTGGTTATTCTGTTGATAATAGCCATTATTGTCCTTAATCGTGATGGCGTTGTTAGAGCCACCAGATTTGTGGTAGAATGTCAGCGTGCCATCCTTTTCAGGCACAAATCTATAGTAAGTACGGGGCAGACGAGAGGTATATCCACCATTTGTATAACTGCCATTATCGGTAATGGAAGTGGAACTTGCTGCGCCAGCAGAATAGGTCACAGTAATTTTGAGGATACCACTCTTGCCACTACCCATAGTGACTTTATGCGTTCCTGCACTGACTCCTTGGATAGTATATACATTCTTTTTTGCATAATCAGGTCCTGTCAATTCTGAACTAGAAATCTGATATTCCGTTTTATCGAACTTAATAGAATTAGCATTTGAGGCAGACTGTTCGATTGTCACCGAACAAGCCTTAGTGGGAGCAAGGGTGATTTCATGAGTTCCATTGATGACATAGCCTCCGCCATAAAGGTCTGCCCGATCCCAATCACCACTGACGATAGAGAAAATACTGCTATTGGTATTCATTTTTCCGTACCAGAAACTTGCTTCTTCTGTTTGTGCTTGGGGAGTTATATAGACACGGTCACCGAAAGACAGCGTACCGACTTTCGTTGAGCCGTTCATCAGATTAACGGAAGAACCTGCTGCAGGATCATAGCCGGAAGCCACTTTATATTCGGCGGTCTCCGTGGTCGTTGTGCCCTGTGTAGCCTGTTCATAAATCTGGTTCGACAGTGTCGACTGTTTAGCCAGGTCAGCATTGGTGAAGGCGGTGTATTTATGCATGGTCGAAGCACTCAATGTATTGTCCACGACCTCGAGAGATGAAACGATGTTTTTTAATTGGTCATTCTGGCTGACAAACTCAGCACAGGTCTCCACCGTTGGGTTCAGGAAGTCGTTCAGCGTCTTGGCATAAGTGGGACTCTCGGCTTCTGTAGCACGTGTCCCGGCGAATGTTGAACCGAAGGTGACATCCATCTGGCCATCAACCACAGGAGCGGACTGAACCAGATAGCGGCCCTTGCTGTCAAAGACGGCCACATAGAAAGCGCTTTCAGCAGAAGGAGCCTCAAAACTCAGGTCGACAGAGCCTCCTTCGGTAATGCTTTTCTTGGCATAGAAGTGAACATTCTCGCTGAACTGAGGATTGGCATCGTAGATACCTACGGTGTAGTTCTGGTCAAGTCCCAGGTTGACGGCAATGGTAGCCTTAATCGTACTGGTCATGTTCCAGTCCTGGTTGGGGTCAATCTCAACGCCCAACTTCTCAGCGGCGTTGGTCATCGTGTCCTGATGGGTCGGCATGATGCCGTCCGACTCATGGGAACAGCCAACCACTGCCAGGCCCATAGCCACGGCAGCCATACCTTTCAAAAAAGACTTTTTCATCATCATTAATGCATTAATATTTTATCTGTTGTAATCTTTATCTATAAGGATTCCGCGAGGTTCACACCTCTTTTATTATTAGATTTGCGCTGCAAAGATAAGCCTTTTTTCTGAAACGACAAACTTTTTTCTGCATTTTTTTGTCGGCACGGCGTTGTGCCTTTCGGGCCGGGAAGGGCGGCTGACGGCCCCGGACAACCGAAATACTATGATGATGTGAGAGAAAAAAAACATTTTCAAGAAAAAAAAGTGAAATATAACGTCACAACGTCACTTTTGCATCTATCATACTGATATACAATAGATTAGGCAGTGATGTTATATGGTGACGTTACGTTTGAAACGTCACTTTTAGGGGTAACAGCACCCCTTTTACCCCCACATTTCAGGCTAACTGCCTGATAATAAGGCAGTTCCTAAGTGCTTTTAAAATAGAAACTGTTTGTTTCTACACGAGAAACTAATTGTTTCCACTGTGGAAACTGTTTGTTTCAATTTTAGAAACGGTAGTGAAACAAAATCATTGCGACCCCAGGAAGTGTAGAATAAAACTCGACAAAAAGCCGTTTTTTCGTCAAAAAGTGACGTTTCAAACGTAACGTCACTGCATAACGTCACCATCTAACAGCCTATGTATCAAGGCGATAGAAGCAAAAGTGACGTTGTGACGTTATTTTTGAGAAAAAATTTAAATATTTTGTTTTCTTTTTTACAATCACATCAGGCCCTCTCGAGCGAGGCATTATCGGAGGTGGAATGGAGGCTGCCGACATAGGACGAAGCGGAGCGGAAATCATCGCGGAAGACGGGGGTGAGCGCCTCGGATGACAGGGCTAAGCGTCGCGGAAGACAGGGTTGAGGGTCGCGGAAGATAGGCTGAGGTTAAAAAAGATGGTAGAAAAATTTCGATATTCGGAAAAAACATTGTACCTTTGCCGCACTATTAAAAACGAAAAACAAATGAACAACTCAAAAGTGAAGCCTGCAACGGGCAAACTTGGTATCCTGATAGTTGGCAACGGTGCCGTTGCCACCACCTTTATGACCGGCGTGCTGATGGCCCGGCGGGGGCTGGCCAAGCCCATCGGGTCGATGACGCAGTACGACAAGATACGTGTGGGCCGCGGTGACGACAAGCGCTATCTGCACTATGGCGAGATAGTCCCGCTGGCCCGGCTGGACGACATCGTGTTCGGCTGCTGGGATGTCTATCCGCAAAATGCCTACCAGGCCGCCGTCTATGCCGAGGTGCTGAAGCGCGAGGACATCGAGCCCGTCCGCGATGAACTGGAACAGATTGTTCCGATAAAGGCCGCCTTCGACAAGAACTATGCCAAGCGCCTTGACGGCGACAACGTGAAGTGGTCGGAGGCCGGAGGTCAAAGGTCGATGCCTTCCCGTTGGGAAATGGTGGAGATGGTGCGTGAGGACATCCGCCGCTTCAAGCAGGAGAAGGGCGTAGAGCGCATCGTGGTGCTGTGGGCCGCCTCGACGGAGATCTACGTACCTATTAATAAAGCGGTGCACTACTCGCTGGAGGCACTGGTGACGGCCATGAAGGCCGACGACCGTGAGCATGTGGCGCCGTCGATGTGCTATGCCTATGCCGCGCTGAGCGAAGGCTGTCCCTTCGTGATGGGTGCCCCGAACACGACCGTCGATATTCCTGCGATGTGGGAACTGGCAGAGAAAACGAAGATGCCCATCGCCGGCAAGGACTTCAAAACGGGCCAGACGCTGGTGAAGAGCGGTTTCGCCCCGATCATCAGTACCCGTTGCCTGGGCCTGGACGGCTGGTTCTCTACCAATATCTTGGGCAACCGCGACGGACTGGTGCTCGACGAGCCCGAGAACTTCCGCACGAAGGAGGTGAGCAAACTGTCGACGCTGGAGACCATCCTCAAGGCCGACGAGCAACCCGACCTCTACGGCGACTACTACCATAAGGTGCGCATCAACTACTACCCGCCGCGCAACGACAACAAGGAGTCGTGGGACAACATCGATATTCGCGGCTGGATGAACTACCCGATGCAGGTGAAGATCAACTTCCTCTGCCGCGACAGCATCCTGGCCGCCCCCGTCTGTCTGGACCTCTGTCTGCTCATCGACCTGGCCGCCCGGGCCGGCCGCTATGGCACACAGCGTTTCCTGTCGTTCTTCCTGAAGAGTCCGATGCACGACTACACCCAGGGCGAGGAGGCCGTCAACCACCTTTACCGCCAGCACACCATGCTGAAGAACGCCATCCGCGAGATGGGCGGCTATGAGGCCGACGAGGAGATTGACTAAAGACGGAGACAACCCGAGGTTTGAGCCGTCCTAACACTAAGCGAGCCGCAAGCAAAATCTCATGCTTGCGGCTCGCTGTTAGTTTGGTCGACAATCGGTCAGGGGTTTGCTTGCCTCTCAGCGAGCAAACCCCATGCGATTATCACTTCTTCTTACCCCAGTAAGTCTTCTGGCCGTTGATGCCGGCATAGACGAGGGTATGGCGGCGAGGCGATGCCTCCCAGTCGCATTCACGAGAGACCTTCAGTTTGACACCATTGGCCGTCAGCGTGTTGGTCTCGGGGTCGAACGTCCATGTGGCGCCCCTCCATGCCCCTTCGGTAATCTTGCCGTTGGCATCGAAAGTCATGACAGCAGCCGACTTCTGATTGCCGGAACTATAGCCCATATCGATATGTTCCCACGTACCGACGATCTCGTCGGCAGCGATGTCGGCCTGCGGCACGGCAGCATAGCGCTCGGGCATCACCAGCGGCCAGCCGTTGTCGTCCCACACGATGCGGCGCACACCGCCCAGCATCACAGCATTCGACGCATTGCCCGGATAGTCGCCGGGGAAGCGCTGCTGCGAACAGTAGTACCAGTTGTCGTTGTCGTCGCTCCAGACGGCACAGTGGGAGATACCTACCCAGCCATAGTCGTTCATGAACTTATAGGGATGGGTGACCACGGGGAAGGCGTTGCCGCCGGTGGTCACGTTAGTGCCGTCGATGCCGATGTAGGGGCCGTCGACACGTGCAGAGCGAACCACACGGGTGTTGTAGGGTATGTCGAGTCCGTCGTAGGCCATAAACAGGTAGTAGTAGCCGTCGTGGTAGACAATCTCCGGACCTTCCGACCCCTGCCAGCGTGCCCAGTTGCCGTTCGGCACACGGGTGTTGATGCGCTTGCCGTAGCCGTTGGCCTCGAGTGCAGCGGCACTTGTTGCCCAGGGTTTGCCTAAGGGTTTGAGCGTCTTGCCCGTGGCGGGATCCAACTGTACGATGGCAAAGCCGCTGTGCCATGAGCCGTAGGCCAGCCAGTGTTCGCCTTCCGGCGTGATGATGAAGGTGGGGTCGATGGCATTATAGCGGAAGTAAGCCGAGCCGTAGTCGCCGTCGATGCTGGCCCGTGTCCAGTTGGTGCCGCGGTCAGAGGCCGAGCAGATGACCATGCCCTTGTCGACCCAGTTGTTCGATGCCGGATCGGATGTCTCCATCATGCCGATGAAGGCGCGCTCGGTCCACGAACCGTCGAAGTTGTTGGCATCGCGGCTCGACTTTCCGGTCTTGATGAAGTTGTCGAGACCGATGGCGTAGTACATACGGTAGAGGCCGCTGCTGACCCTGCGGGCCACAGGAGCCCAGTAGAGATACTGCGGGTCGGTGATGGCCGGCAGTCCTAACTCTGCACGATATTCGTTGGCCGTCTCGAGCACCCATGCCGGCACATCCATCATGGTAGAGCCCATATACTCCCAGTCGATGAGGTTCTTCGAGCGGCGACCGTGGAAGTGTCCCTTTCCGGCTCCCATGCTGGCATTGCCGTAGGAGGCATCGGTCTGGTACATATAGTAGTAGCCGTCGTCGGCCAGCATCACGGTCGGGTCGTGCACATTGGCCAGGTTCCACTGGTCGCGATAGCCCCATCCTGAGATGCTGCGATAGTCGTCGGCATAGGTGGGTGCCTTCCAGTCGTCCAGTTCGTCGAGGCCTGAGCGGGCGTTGGTGGTAAACGAAATCTCTGCATCCGAGTAGATGGTTTGTGCCTCGGTCATGGCATACGACCGGACGTAGTACGTGGTGTTGGCCGTCAGTCCGGTAAGGCTGATCTCAAAGTCGGAGCCCTGTCCCTTGGCGTCGGCATCGTCGATAGTAGCGCCCTGGTGGGTGGCATAGCACACACCTTTGCGGTAGATGCCGCCACCGGTGACCGTGGCTTTCACGACGGCGGTACTCGACGTGACATTGCTGACCACAGGTGCGGTGAGCGCTATCTGTCCGCCGTCGCCATCGGAAGTGTTTGTTACCTCATCGCTGCTACATGCCGTGACGAGCATGAAAGCAGCACAGGCAAAGAGGATATTATATAGTTTCTTCATAATCTCGTTGGTTATTTAATGAACATGTTATCTTATTCAGAGGCTACCTCCCATCCGGGGTTCTGACCCAGTTTCGGTGCACGCTTCACCTCGTTGTTGGGAATGGGGAAGAGATAGTTCTTAGGCGACACGAAGGTGCGGCTGTTGACGGTCTCGGCCAGTCCGTAGGTGAAGACGGGGTTGGCCGTAGAGCCGGTGATCTTCACACCGTAGAGCGTGAGCAACTGCTTGTAACTGTTGTTGATGTCGTAGTCTACGTTGGAGGCAGCGCCCTCGTAGGCCTTCCAGCGGCGCAGGTCCCACATGCGGTGGTCTTCGAACGAGAGTTCGATGCGGCGCTCGTTGTGGATGCGGTCGAGCAGTTCCTCCTTGGTCAGCCCGTCAAAGTGGGGCATGCCGGCGCGGTCGCGAATCTGATTGATATAGGTGAGTGCCTCGGTGGTGTTGTTGGCCTCGCAGAGAGCCTCAGCAGCATTGAGCAGAATCTCCGTATAGCGGAACACAGGCCAGGCATGGGCATAGGTCTCGCCCTGCTTGCAGGAGATGTTGTTGACCCACTTCTTCAGGTAGTAGCCCGTGTAGGTGCCGCCCATGGCCGACGAGTAGTCGATGCCCTGTGCACCCTCGTTGGAACTCATGTCGAGTTGGCGCTGCTCAGAGTCGTCGGCGCGTCCCCAGGTCATGCCGTGGTAGAACACGAGTTGTGCCAGTCGCGGGTCGCGGTTGTCGAAGGGTTTCTGGTCGTTGTAGCCGCTGCCCACATCGCTGATCTTCTTGCCGTCGGCCATCTCGAAGCAGTCGACGAAGTTCTGGGTGGGGTTGGTACGTCCGGCCCCGCTGAACATGCCCGTAAAGCCCACTGGCAGGAACACCTTCTCTACCTGGTTGGTCCACCAGATGCTGCGTGCCAGAATGATTTCCGGATTGAAGCGGGCATCGGCCACCGACTCGTAGTAGACGTTTTCAGCCGGGTGGTCGGCACTCACGAAGAGGCGGTAGGGCTGTCCGGCATGTTCGTTGGCCGTGATGAAGTCCTTGGCCGCATTGGCGGCAGCCGTCCACAGCGCGGCATCATTGCCGCTGTTGTTCAACGGTGAGGCGCGATAGAGCAGTGCACGGCTCTTCAGGGCATAGGCCGTAGCAGCGCTGACGCGCCCCCAGTTGGAGGCCTGGTTGGTGTAGTAGAAGGGCAGCGCGCCCTTGGCAATAATCGTGTCGCACTCGTCGGCCACCCATTTCAGTGCATCGGCGGCAGGCGTGCGTTCGATGTTCATGTCGCTGGTCACGTCGAAGACATCGGTGATGACGGGGCAAGCACCAAACCAGCAGATCAGGTCGAAATGGAAGATGGCACGCAGCAGGCGGGCCTCAGCCATATAGCGGTCGTAGAGGTGGTTCTCGTCGTCGGCCGTGGCACCGTTGCCCACCACAGAGACCTGTGCGTTCTTCATGAACTGGTTGCACTTGCGGATGCCGTAGAGGTCGACATTCCACTGTCCGAGCAGCGGGTGGTCGGCGGCGGTGTAGCCGTCGCTGCCCACCTTGGTGTAGTAGTGCAGTCCCCAACTGCTGACGGCATTGTCGGTGATGCAGTCGCGAGAGGCACCGGTAAACTGGTCGTCGGTCAGCGGTGCCAGTCCGTCGGGCAGGTTAGTATAGATGTTGGCCAAGAAGCCCCTGGTGTCGTTCGCATTGTTGAAGATTTTCTCCTGCGATAGCGACGCATCGTACTCCTTGTCGAGGAAATCGCTGCATGAGGTAGCCGTCAGTGCTAAGACAGCCGATGTCAGTACAGATATAATAATATTCTTTTTCATAAATCTTTCTTCTTTATTCAAGATTAGAATGCAACATTAACGCCAAATGAGAACGAACGGGTCTTGGGGTAAGCCCAGATGTAGTTGGTGGGGTTCTCCGGGTCGAATCCGTTTTCGAAGTGACTCCATGTCTTGATGTTGTAGGCACTGAAGTAGACGCGGCACTTGGTCATATAGATTTTGGCAATGAGTTGTTTGGGCAGCGAGTAGCCCACCTCGATATTGCGCAGTGACCAGAAGTTGCCGTTCTGCAGCCAGATGTCGCTGGTGTTGTAGGGATAGTTGCGGTCGATGTCGCTGAATGTTGTCGACAGACGAGGATACGACGCATTGATATTGCGCGGGTCGGTAGGATCGTCAGTGTAGTAACCCCAGGTCTTGGTCACCTCGTGGGTAGAGGTGCCGCCCCATCCGAAACCGTAGTCCATGTTCTCACGGCACTCCACCGTACGGTTCAGGTAGCCGGTGAACACCACGCGGGCATCAAAGCCGAAGGCCTCGAATCCGACACGGAAGGTGGGGATGAGTTCCGGAAGCCTGGAGTTGGAGTAGCCGGCCGGCGTCTGGTCGTAGGTGTCGATCTTGCCATCGTTGTTGATATCCTTGAAGACGGCGTTGCCCAGTTTGTACTTACCGGCAGCGTGATAGGGGTAGTAGCCCACCTGCTGGTCGGCAGGCAGCGCACGGTCGGCCAGCACCTGTTCGTAACTGTCGGGAATCTTGTTGGGGTCGCTGGCCCACTGGTCGAGCAGGAACATATAGTACTGCCCTACCCTCTGTCCGGTACGGGCCTGATAGTCGTAGTCGGGTGTCAACTCGTCCATCTCGGTAATCTTGTTCTTGTTCCACGACAGCATGCCCTCAACGAAGTAACTGAAGTCCTTGCCAATCTTGTTGCGATGGCCCAGCGATACCTCGAAGCCGTTGGTCTCCACTTTTCCGTAGGAGTCCTGAGGAGCGGCCAGACCAAAGAGCGTAGGAATGGTGGAACGGTCGACCAGTATCTGCGAGCGGTACTCCTTGAAGACGTCAAACTGACCATAGAGTTTCTTGTTCCAGAGGTCGAAGTCGATACCGATGTTCCACATCTTCGATATCTCCCAGATGTTGTTCGGGTTGCCGGCCACCGACTCGTAGGTGCCTGCCACCACATTCTGGCTGGTGCCGAAACTGTAGTTGCCACCGGCTGCGAACGTGCTCTGATAGGGATAGCGGACAGAGCCTGTGACGGCCTGGCCGGCCTTACCCCACGATGCGCGCAGTTTCAGCAGGTCGAACACCTTGAGGTTCTTGATGAAGGGCTCCTCGCTGGCTACCCATCCGAGTGACACGCCGCCGAAGGTGTCCCAGCGGTTGTCCGGGTCGAAGTTGTCGCTGGCCATCCGCGAGAGGTTGACACTGGCCACATAGCGGTTGTCGTAGGCATAGGTGGCCTGTGCGTTCCACGAGAGATAGCGGTAGGATGAGTTCTGTCCGCGCACCACCTGCTGATAGGTGCGCAAGAAGGCCTGTGCATTCACCCAGTGCTTGTCGAAATGCTGGTCGTAACTCAGTCCGAAGCGAGTATTGATGTTGTAGAAATAGTCGCGTGGCGAGGTCGTAGCGTTTGGCAGTGCCTTGAAGGTGCGTACTCGCTGGTAGGTATAGTCGTCGACCGAGGCGACGTCGGCATTCTGGAAGTCGTAGTAGAACACGTTGATGTCGGCCTGCTGTACTTTCTGGAAAGTTTCATACGAGTCGAAACTGACGATGGCATTTGCCTTCAGGCCTGGCAGCAACGAGCCCAGGTCGCCGGTGGCCGTAACGGTGGTGTAGAGGTTACGGCGACGGTTCTGCTCGATACCGCGGCCTGCCAACTGGGCAGCACCGTTCTTAGAGTCAGACGTGGTGGGCATGAAGAACTCGCCATTGGGACAGAAGACGGGATAGATGGGCAGGTTCTCGCCGGCACCCCACGTGAAGAGGTTCCAGATGTCGATACCCGGCTGCAGGATGTTGTCGATACGTCCGCCCAGGTCAAGGCCTACGGTGAGGAACTTGTTGACGTTGAGGTCGACATTCACACGGAGGTTGTAGCGGTTAAGCACCTGCTGCGAGTCGTAGTCGTCGTTCCACTGTGTCCACTTGGTGTCGAACATACCTTCCTGGCGCAGATAAGAGAAGGCCACATAGTAGCGGGCCCGCTCATTGCCGCCCGACAGTTGGAGGTTGGTGCGGAGCAATGGTGCCGCATCGCGCAGCATGGTGTCGTGCCAGTTGGTGTTGAAGTAGTGATACCGGTCCATGCCCTGCAACTGCTCACCGTTGCTCACCTTGCGGTATTGCTCCAGGTCGTAGTCGGTGTAGTAGGGATTGAGGCCGTCCAGATAGCGTGCCTGATTGTAGGTCATGGCGTAGTTGTAGGCATTCTGGCTCTCGGGGATACCGGCGATGGTCTGGAAGCCGACTTCCTGAGTGAAGTTGATCTTCAGTTTGCCGGCCTCGCCACGCTTGGTGGTGACGAGGATGACACCGTTGGCACCGCGCATGCCGTAGATGGAGGTGGCGGCAGCATCCTTCAGTATGGTGATGCTCTCAATGGGATAGGCATCGAGGAAGGAGAGGTCGCGCTCCACATTGTCGACAATCACCAGCGGTGCACGGGCCGAGCCGTTCATGGTGCGGATGCCGCGGATGTACATCTCGGTCTCCGACCAGCCCGGCTCCGACTGCGACTCGTAGGTCTCTACTCCGGTAACGGTCGATGTGAAGGCATTCTGGAGCACGGTGATGGGGTGCTTCTCCAGTTCGGCACCGGTCACTACCGATGTGGCTTCTGTCACCAGTCTCTTGGGCTTGCTGCCGAAGGCCACGGGGGCCGGCAGTTCGTATTCGTCTTGAGGTTCGAGGACAATCTCGAAATTCTCGGCCTCGAAGTCGACCTTCTTGCGGCCCTGCTTATAGCCTAAGTACTCTACGAACACCTCGTCGGAGGTATCAACCTTGTTCAGTTCGAAGTGTCCGTTATCGTCGGTGAGTGCAATCTTGAGACCCTCGCCCAAGTTGACAACAGCCCCAACGATGGGCTCACCCTGACTGTCGACGACGCGCCCCTTGAGCGTCTTGCTATCGGCAAGGACTGTCGAAGCGGTCATGGCCAGCAGCAGTGATGCTATACCTTTTATAATATATGATTTCTTCATAACGCTAAATACTTGGTTTTATTCATAAATTACCAGTTAGGATTCTGGAATCCGGTCTTCCAGTACTCTGTCTCAGGAATGGGATAGAGATACATGCGATCTTCGAAGATACGCTGCTGAGCCACCTTGCGGCTGTATTTGCCGTTCTTGGCCACCTCGACACCGATGATGTCGCGTGAGAGGGCCTCATTGGCAACATTCCAGCGGCGCACATCCCACCAGCGGTGCTCCTCGAAAGCCAACTCGACGGTGCGCTCTTTGCGGATGAACTTGCGCATGGCCTCCTGGCTGTTGAGGTCGGTGCGGCTGGCTACGTTGCCGGTGATGCCGCCACGATGGCGGATCTGGTCGAGCACGTTGCAGATGGTGCCCTTGTTGGCAGCGAAGTTGAACTCGTTGAGTGCCTCGGCATAGTTCAGCAGTATCTCGGCATAGCGGATATAGATCCAGTTGCGGTAACTGTTGCCGGCATGATGGTTGACCAAGATGGCCTCGGGCATATATTTGCGAGTATAGTAGCCTGTCGGCGTGGCATTGGCATTGCCGATGGGGTTGTCGTCGCCACCTCTGACGATGTTGAGCGTGCGGCCGTTCCAGGCTACGCCGTGCGAAAGGATGGTGGCAGCGAGGCGCGGGTCGCGGCCTGCCGTGGGACGGCTGTCATCATAGTAACTGCCGGCCTTGACGGCAGGGCATGCTGTCGACGAGGTGTAGACGGGGGCACCGGTGTTGTCGTAGGCTTCGAAGGGTGCGGCTCCGTTGGCCATGTCGTACATGTCGACGAGGTTTTGGCTGGGGCACAAGCCGCCGTTGCCGCCTTCGCCGACGGGCACGTCATTGTAGTAGCCATAACTGTTCCATCCCTGCGACACATCGCTGCGATAGAAGATGACTTCGGTGTTCTTCTCGGTATGTGCGTTCTTGATGATGGCATCGGTATAGTTGTCCATCAAGGGATACTGACTGCCGTAACTGTCGATGAAGTCCTTGGCAGCCTCAGCAGCCTCGCCCCAGGTATGACCGCTCTCGGCGGCATAGCGCGGACTGGCCATGTAGAGCAGGATGCGGCTCTTCAAGGCTTTCACGATGGGCTGGTTGATGCGGCCCTCGTTGCCGCTCTCGTAAGAGGTGGCCTTGTCCATCACCAGCGGATAGGCTCTGTCGAGATCGGCCAGGAGAGAGTCGGCGAATGCCTTGATGGTCGGACGTGTCTGGTATTTCGACGTCAGGTCGCCATCGGGGTCGAGCACCTCTTTGACCATAGGCACAGGACCGTAGCGCAGGAAGAGTTCCCAGTAGAACCAGACGCGCAGTGCCAGAGCCTCGCCTTTGTAGTAGCCCTTGCGGTTCTCGTAGGTGACGGGGTCAATATCTGTGGGCTGAGGCACATTGTCGATACGCTCCAGCAGCATGTTGCACTTGCGGATGCCACGATAGCGGCTCTCCCAGGGCACGGTCAACTCGGCAGCGGCATCAGAGGCGTAGTAGTTGCCGATGTTGAAACTGTTGCGGGTGCCGGAACTGGAGATGCTGGTCTCTGCCAGGTCGGTGGCAGCATCGAGCCAACTGTTGTTGATGCGGCATTCGCCATTGAGGAGGAAATTGTAAGTATCCCAGTGGAACTGTTCCAGTGTCACCCAGTCGCTGAATGTCTGCTGGCCTGTCAGTTCGTTGCTGGGCTCCTTGTCGAGAAAGTCACTGCAGGCCGACAGTGAGAAGGCCACCGCCAGGGCTGCTATACCTTTATATATATATGATTTCTTCATAGTCGTTTCTCTTTTATCGTTAGAATCTGACATTTACACCAAAGTTAAACGTCTTCATGATTGGATATTTGTTGGAGCCGGCGCTTTCCGGGTCGACAAGGTCGTCCAGGTGATCCCAGGTGATGAGGTTGCTGGCGTTGACAAACACACGGCACTCGCTCATGGCCAGATGGTTGATCCACTTAGAGGGCAGGTTGTAGCCCAACTCGATGTTCTTCAGACGGACGAAAGCACCATTCTTGAGGAAGAACGAGTTCTGGCGCTGGTTATGATTGCCGTTGGCATCGTAGTGGAGCAGCGGATAGGTGGCATTTGCCAGGTTGTAGGCCTCCGAGGCATTGGGGTTCCAGCGTCCCAAGTGGTGCTCCCTGACTTTACCGCCATTGACGAAGGCAAACATGGCCTCGGCATCGTAGTAGCGGCTCACGTGGTC
>OCTX012217999.1_pt1 | contig 21206 bp, 10 predicted proteins | sample 1539691 | NCBI WGS metagenome assembly OCTX01 (sample SAMN02144231, study PRJEB22623) | gut metagenome | biome: sheep rumen | host: Ovis aries | place: New Zealand
GCGCACCCACGACCAGGCTGGCAACCGCGTGAAGCAGTTCCTGCACGGTGTGAAGGTGGAAGAGCTGCCTGAGAACAAGGTCAGCAAGGAGGAGGAGGGAGGGGAGTAAGCCTCCCCCCAACCCCCTCCAAATAGAGGGGGCTTTTTAATGGCGCGGAGAGATTCGTGAGATTTGAAAGATTCGTGTTCAGAAATAAGAAAGGATTAGCGTATGAATAAGAAAAGTTTTTGGGATGTGCTGTTGAAGGTAATAGTAGCAGCCATCACGGCAGCCGCCACCGCGCTGACCACGACCTCGTGCATGGGCCACGGCCCGATGTTCTAAAAAAGAAGAGGATGAGCCTGAGCTCATCCTCTTCTGATAGGGGACTGTCCCCTGTCAGATGACGGGCATGTAACTCCTACAACAAGTTAAAAATTTTAAAAATTGGAGCACAAATAGCTCTTTTTTTACACTTTTTTGTTTGTATTTAGAAAATTATTATTATTTTTGTACCCAATCTAAAACTATTAGAGGAAAAATTTGAGGAAAATACAGAACTTTGACGATAAGAGTCAGATAATTATTTATAAACAAACCTAAAATATTCAGATTATGAAAAAAATTGCAAAGCAGTTATTTGTCGCTGTAGTGGCTTTGGCAGCCTTTACAGCATGTTCAGATTCTACTTTAACAGAAGTTGGTCCTGGAACTGGCGAAGCCATGTTTGGCAACCAGGCCATGAACTCCTATGTCCTGACTAATGCTGACGGCCTGTCGGTATCAAATGTGTCTGCTGACAATGGTACCTATTATCTCAACATCAAAACCGACGGTCTCTGGTATATCGAGACCACTGACAACATGGAGTTTACTCCTACCAAGATGTATGGCAAAGGCAGCGCACGCGTACCGGTATTGGTTGGCAACAACTGGGCTGAGGCTCGTCAGCTGTCTTACAAGGTGAACTTCCTCGACGAAAACGGGTCCATGCGTCGTGCTGGTGAGACCTCTCAGACGGTGACCCAGGATGCGCTTTTAAGCCTGGAAAGATTCAAAAAGATTGTAAACTCCAATGTCTTTGTGGGCTATGGCTTCCAGAGAACAAAGAGTCCTATTGCAGAACTTTGTACTGGTATTCAGATTTTCAAGATGGAGGCCATCAACGAGGTTGACACGCTTGTCAAGCACGACTTTGCACCAGAGACCAAGGAGGAATACTTCTATCACACCAGCGACAGCATGATGGACAAGCTGGTTGCCGTGAAGGGCAATCCTGGCGGAAACTTCGGACCTGTCAAGCTGGGCTTGTCTGCCGACGTGAACGTAAACCGCGTAACACATACTGGTCAGACTGTCGTACAGAAGTCGCTGACACGTTCGATGTACAGCCGTGAGCTTGCATGGGACAAGGCTTGGTTAAATGACAATAACATCTCTCAGGGCTTCAAATATTACAAGAAACTCTTCATCAATGAGTTTGCAGCTGCAGGAGATGATGCAACCAAGAAGAAGGCGGCAGCCGATGATTTCTTCAGAATCGTAGGTACCCATTTCATTACCAAATGTCTTTTAGGCTGCGAGCTTAACTACCGTATGACTGTTGACTCTTCGAAGACTGTTAAGAGCACTGATGTGAAGGCCGCTCTGGACTTCAAGTGGCAGCAGCAGATTAAGGATACGACTGGTGTCGATTCTACCACCAAGGCTAAGATTCTGCAGCAGATGAATGACAGCACCAAACTGAAGAACTTCTTCTTCAGTGGCAATGTTCAGGTGACCGACGCCCAGTTCAACGCAGCCTCCTCTACCAAGGCAAAGGTGAAGGCTCGCGGCAATGACATCCAGCTGGTTAACATCCTGGCCACTGGCGGTTCACTCAATTGTACCGACCTGGCCAAGTGGATGCTCGGCGCAGAACCTGAAAAGGCTGCTATGGTAGGCATGCAGGTACATCCCATCTACGACATCTTTGATGGCACCAACGCCAATAGCGACGAGGGTAAGGCCCGTGCATATCTCAAACAATATATTGACAAGAGCTTCTCTCTCGACGAGAGCAAATACGGGAACGAGCTTACGATAGACTTAAGCGACCTTAAATAAGTAGTCGCTTCACCATCCGACCACTGGTGAAATGGTAGAATCATAAAATGATGAATATGAACAGAAGCATATCTTACTCCATGCTGGTGCTTGCTGCCGCTTTTGTGGCGGCATGCTCCAGCAGCGAGGATATGATAGGCCATGAGGAGACTGGTAGCAAGAGCAATGCTCCGTTTGCTATTTTGGGGACTTCCGGGCAAGGCGTCGTGAATACAGACGCCTCCTATGGGGAGTTTACAGCCTTCATCAACGTGCCGGGCAAGTGGTCTGTAGCAACATCGAAAGGTTTGGCGAATATCTATCCCTCAGTGGGTGAAGGGCCTACGACGGCCATTCTCCAAGTAGGTGAAAACTGGGGAGCAGTGCGCGAGAACGTGCTGACGCTCAGCACTGAGGGTGCGACCAGACGAGCTGGTGGTGAGAGCCAATATAACATGTCTATCGTCCAGTCCGGCAATCCTTCGTTAGACTCCATCGCGACCATTTTCTCTTCCAACAAAGGTGCCGGCTATAGCTATATGCCTGGTGGTGAATATTGCGACGGTGCGCTGATTCAGCTGTTCAACCTCGTCACGCTCGACAGCATCCAGCGTGCCACAGGAGTCAGGCTGATTTCCGACGACATCTTCCCGCAGACCAATCAAGAGGTGGTTATTGGAAACAGTGAGTCGGAACTCACCAAGAAGGTTACCGTCAACGCCTCTGCCGGTATGAACTTCGGTTCGGTAAAGAGCAAGGGTACCGGTAACGGCAGTGTCACTGTCGGTGTGGGAACAGGTCATGAGGAAAAGTCAAAGAACAAGTATGCCCTCAAGCGCCTGACGAACACCCAGTTCACCCGCGAGATTCACTACATGAATGTCATGTCACTGTTGGAAAAGGCCACCACGCGTGAAGAAAAGCAGAAACTGCTGTCGCCAGGCTTCTACTCCGTCCAGGAGACCCTTGCCAAGAACCTTGCTGCTGCGAAGGGCAATACGACGAAGCAGTATGACCTGTGCAGCAAGTTCCTCGACGAGTTCGGTCCTTGCTTCATCAGCAAGTCGGTGATGGGTACCGTGCTCGACTACCAGATCAGCGTCGACAGCACACTGCTGCGCGACACGCTGGGCATCAGCGTAGCTCTTGAGGCAAGTTTCCAGACCAAGATCAAGGGAAAGGATGCAGGCGGCGCAGGGTCGTTCAACATCGGTGTCTCCAAGGAAGCCACCGAGTTGACGTCAAAGACGACGGCGACTGTCAAGGTGCGTGGCGGCGAGGTGAGGCTGGTGAACATCCTTGTTACCGGCGGTGAGCTCTACGACAGTGATGTCACAGCATGGCAGAACAGTTGTCGTGCCACGCATGCCGTCATGGTTGACATGGTGCTGATACCCATCTATGCACTCATTACCGATGACTATGCCCGTGGAGTGTTGACAGATTACTTTAATCTAAAATTAAGGGAATAAGATGAACCGACTATATTGTTTTCTCCTTCTTGTCTGCGCGCTCGGAATGGCGTCATGTAGCAGCGACGATGCGCCAGACAACATGCGCCGGGCTCCTCAGAACACCGACGCCAATGGCGGTGGGTCGACGGGAAGCTACGTGTCACGCTTGCTGGCGCCTCCAGGTTTCGAGCGTGCCGTAGGTTATACGTATGCCACAGGAGCCGACTATCTGGAAGGAGTGGCTTTCAACATCTTCAACCTCAACTATCTGGACTCCATCCAGTACGTCAAGGGGTTGAACTTCATCAGCGATGACTACACACCATATAGTGAGGAACAGGTCATCACCGGTGAGTCGCGCAGTGCCGTTTCCAAGCAGCTGGCCCTGTCGGCAAGCATTGGTGCCAACTTCATCGTTGCCGACATCAAGGTGACAGGCAATTACTCTAAGGGAAGTGTAGAGGAGAGCCAGTCGGTATTTGCCATGAAGCGCACCAAGCGAGTGGCTTACTGTCGGGACCTGCAGTACAAGAATGTCATCATGTATTACAAGGAGACGGGCGACAGCCTGGTCTTCGCCCCCGGCTTCTATGCCGATTGGAAGAAACTGGAAGGTAACAACACCAATCAGGCCAACGTGAGCAACCAGATGGTTTTCGACTTCGTGGACAAATGGGGACGAGGCTTCGTAGCACGCGCTTTCATGGGTGGTGTGCTGGAATATACCCTGCAGATAGAAAAGTCAGCGCTCAGCGAGAATATGAGCGTGGGCATGGCCCTGGAAGCCAGCATCGGTCTCATTATTGGTGCCGAGATATCATCAAGCACACAGTCCCAAGAGTTCAGCAAGGTTTCACACGACCGATACAACATGGATATCCACGTGCGTGGCGGCAACGTACAGGCTGTCACAGCAGTATTGTCGGGTGACACATCGTCGCCACAGGGTATCAAGGAATGGTTGGCGAGTGTAGACTTTCCCCCCACCCTCAACGAGGAGCAGATGAAACTCTGTGCACTGACCGACGTGAAGGTTGCATCCATTGCGAACCTCTTTACGGGAAAGGTGCAGGACCGAGTGAACTACATATTACGTACGAATGCGCAATAGACAAAACAACGACGAATTAGGAATGAAGTACACCTTATTATATATATACGCAGCGGTGGGCATGCTGACGATGGCATCATGCAGCCACGGCGACGATGCGGATTCTGTTCCTGAAGCAGCAAAGACTGTCAAGAACTATACACCGGTATCATGGATAGCCAATGTCCAGACGCCAGAGGACTTGCAGGCAGTGGAAGACGCCGTCAGTGCCATCCGTGGCGCCGGCTACACATACCGCGACAATGAGTCGTACTGTGTAGGCACCGACATGGAAGTGTTCAACATGCGTCATCTGCGCGAGATGGAAAAGAAGTACAACACCTCCTATATCGTCGACGACTACATGCCTACGTCAGACCAGAAGTTCTTCTACAGTGAAAGCATCGATGAGTTGAAGAACCAACTGGCAATAGACGTCGGCATAGGTTTCAATGCCGGTGCTTTCGGCTTCGACTTTGAGGTGGGCTTCAACAAGCAGAAATACGCTACCACGAAGAACTATTATTCGTTGATGCGCATGAAGCAAACCTACTTCTCGCGCGACTTCAACTACCTGAACCTGCGAGAACAGGTCACCCAGGCCATTGCCGATTCTCCGCTGAGCAACACCTTTGCCAGCGTTGATGCCGACTCGCTTGGCAAGGTGGTACCATTGTTCAGAGAGGCATACGCCCTCGGTTTTTCAGACGTGATGCAGAAATTCATTCAGAAAATCCATGGGGCTTCCTCTGCGTTTGCTGCCAGTGGCATCTGCCGCGAGTTTATTGAGGAGGTAGGCTCCGGTTTCGTTGTCCGCTCCGTCTTGGGTTGTTCGCTCGAATACTACAACACCACACTGATGGACTCCGTGTCAAACTCGCTCGACGTGAAGGTAGCGCTCTCGCTGGCTATTCCTATCAAGTTTGTCACCATCTCTACCAGCATCAGTACCGAGTATAAAGATGCTGCCATGAAGTGCAAGCGCAATTCAGAGTCGCATATCACCGCCCGTGGTGGCAGGGTGTCGCTCGTAACGGCATTCACCACAGGTCAGCAAGCGACCATCGAGGAGTCGACACTCCGTGAGTGGCAAGCCTCGGCAACGCCGAAGGACGCTGCACTCATCGACATCCGTCTGGTGCCTATCTACGAGGTCATCTACGACGAAAAGACACGAACTGTCCTGAAAAACTATATGGATAAGACATTACGCAACTACGAAGATGATTGAACTATGAAAAAGGTTATCCTATACATATCACTTATCATTCCGCTCTTCTCGCTTCTATTCATTTCCTGTTCCGATGACCCGATGGATGCGGAGGCTAATACAGATGCGCCTGCTCTGACCAGGAGAAGTTACTCTGACGAGCAACTCAAGTTGCAGCGCTTGGGATACGCCTTCAATGCCGCCGGCAACGTGATGGACGACAGCAGTTTCTCTACGAAGCCCGTCATCAACATTGAACGTGTCGAAGCAGTCCAGAAAGAATACGGACTGATTATCAATTCAGAGCGTCGCCACTACACGTCCATGGACATCTTCAGTGGTAATACGCTTCAGGAACTCGGACACCAGGAAACCAAGTACACCATCGACGATAGTGAAGCCATTGGCAGCGGCAAGTATTACCGCAAAAACAATACACATTACCAGGGAACGTGGCATAACAGTTATAAGGCGCACATGTTCATCAAGCACATCATGGCTACCATGACCATCGACGTAGGCATGCTACACTACCTGATAGACCAACAAGAAAACGTCTTTGAGGAAGGCTTTCTTAAGGACGTTCAGGAACTGGTCAAGAACGGAGAGGCAGGCGTCAACGAAACCAATGCCACCAAATTTTCTGAGACCTACGGCACGCACCTCGTCGTGTCCTCCAATTTGGGAGGAATGATAGAGTTGCAGATGGAAATCAACAGCGACTCCTGCGTCGACAAGGTCTATACGACGCAGCAGGTTACTGAGATTATCCTTGGCAAGCAAGTCACCAAGACCAGCAACTCGAAGGTAATCAGTGAGGTTTCTAAGCACACCGTGCAGTATCATGGACAGATTCAGGTCAAGGGCGGCAACAGCGAAGACTGCTCCAAGCTACACCGCACCTTCGATGAGACCAGGGCGGCAGCTGTGAAAATCAGCGACGGCGACTATTATGGCTGGGCTAACGGCATCAGTATTGAACCCGAGTCCTACAACGCTTCCTTCGTCAGTGGACGTTTTGTGGCGTTCTACGAATTGTTTGAGGATGCCAACACCCGCAAGGCATTGCGCAAGGCTTACGAGCTGTACCTGAAGAAAGAAGCACCCACCCAGGAAGTCTATGAACCTGACTACGGCGTCATGCCCGTCAAAGGCAACTACGGCCAGGATGTGAGAGTGGCCTCATCAGGAGCCAACAAGTCATGTATCATCTGCGAGGAATATGTTCCCTCTATCCGCAGCGACAAACCCTGTATTGTGGCTTATCCGCTTCTCCGTGGCACCGACGGCAATGTACGTCCGTTCCTGTATAGCGGTCTGTTCGTCGGCGACGAGAGCCATCGCCCCGGACGTGTCATCTGGGAAGGCAGCTCGTCGGTATATACTCCTTCCGACAGCATCTTCGCTGAAAGCGACAGTACCGCTATCCGTGCGCTCTTCGACCCAGAGACCCATGCTTTGAAGAACGTCTATTTCTACTGGAATGCCGTTCATCCGCAGCCCAACCCCACGGCAGAAACGAGTCCTAAGGCATACAGCACCACGGTCTTCTCCATACAGCCCACAGAGCTTGCCCAGCCGACAACGTTTGCCAAGGTGGCCAGCACATTCTGGTCGGTGCGTCCAGTGGTGCCGAAGATAGACGGAATGAAACAATACTGGGAGAAAGACACGGCATTCTATTATTTAAAGAGAGACAGATACAGCGATAACGACGGGGTGCTGTATAAGAATGGTAACTACTGCTTCTGCCTGCTGGACGGAGGCGACAACATCAAACGTGTCGCCGAGCGTACCGACGACGCTAATGGCAATAAGAGGTGGACGGATGCCGTCAGCCAGTCGATGAAAGTCATAGGACTGAACAAGTGGCTGCCCACCGTGGTACAGTCGCAGAGCATCACCAAGATGCTGGGCAACCGCATGAGCATTTTCTACAACCGCTACACCAAGGACCGTAACATGCTCGGACTGGACTGGCCTACCGGCTACTGGGTGATTTCGCATCCCGAAGAGAAAACGATGGCTACCGTGCATACACAGAACGATGGCCAGGGCATGCCGATTGTCACCAACGACAAGGAACAGATGTGCATCATGCGACTGAGTGGTTCAGGAACGGACCTGCTGCTCTCCTTCCCGGAGTATGTCAGGTCTTTCAACTACTCCGACCAACTATTTTTCAAGTTCTTCCCGATATATATAACGACAGATACGTTTTGATCATTGAACTATATGAATAAGGTAATATTATACTTCTCACTATTCGTCCTGGGGGCTTCACTATTCACGGCCTGTTCTCGTGAAGACGACCTTACGACAGCTGTCGAGGACTACGACCCGACGAATGCCAATGGCGACTACACGGAAGCTTACTGGCGACGTGTGCATGCTGCACAGCGCCAAGCCTATATCGGCGACCTCTATCGCAGCTACGGCGTAGGCTACGGCTATAACGGCACGGGAAAGTACAGCGACTATGACGAGGTGCGCGACCGCGTCATCGACCTGTCGTATATCCAGCAGTACGATGCCCAGCACGGCTCTTCCACTATCGTCGACGATGTCTCGCCGTCATCCTACCATCATGTCTACAGTGGTACGGATGCCACCACCATCTGCAAGAAGCTCACGAAAAACTCGTCCGTGAAAGTCGATTTGCTGCTCTTCCAGGCAGAGGCCTCGAGCACCTTCAACAAGACCGACATGACGAGCAACGAGTTTGCTTTCTGCACCATCTACGACGGTCTGACCATGGCATCCCGCCATATGGAGCCCTACGACTTGTATTATATTGCCCGTGAACATCCTGAAGCACTGTCTCCCGGATTTCTCCGCTACCAGCAACAGGCAGCCGAGGCCATCAAAAACAACAATAATACCGAGGCTATTCGCATCCTGCAGAATATGATGCAGACCTACGGCACACATATCATCTATCACGCCAAGTTGGGCGGCAAACTGAAGTTCAGCACCACCATGAACCGCCATGTGGTCGACTCACGCACCACGCTCGACGAACAGGCAGGGGCATCATTCCTCTATAGCATCGGAACCAAAGTGGGTACGGAGACACAAGACTGGGTAATCAACACGAAGACAGACCGCGAGACCCATATCGAGGCACTCGGTGGCAACAGTGCCCTCGCCCTGAAACTGTCGGCACTGCATGACGGCGACGACATGGCGCTAAAGAGTCAGGTCCTGGACCAGTGGTTCAAGTCGCTACATTTCGACCCCAGTGCAGACAAGGACGAGAACAATGTAGAACTGATTGACATCAAGGTGGCTCCCCTCTCCGACCTCATCCTGGATCATAGCGTGGCTACACTCTACAACCTACTGGTGGGCAAGCACATCACCTATGAGACCAATGTCTTGCCTCGCGCCAGGAATACCATCTACGCCAAGATACCTACTTCCACACTCCGCATCGCCGACCGTTCTACGACCAATCAGGTGGTGGTCAACAATGAAATCATCGGCGAGGTGCTCAACGAGTATGTCCACAATGTGGAATACACGGTATTCTATCCCACACTGGGTGGCAAGACGTGTCGCGAAGGGCTTGGCCGCCGCTGTAGCGACGACAGCCTTTTCACCATCACGTGGCAGTATCTGGAGGGTGCTGAGCACAAGGCAAAGGCTTACGTCACTCCGCTGGTCCGACTTACCTACGATGACAATATCTATTATAACAATGGCGACATCGACATCTCGCCCTCAGATAGCATCAAGGCTTACAGCTCCGACGTCACGGTCAATCGTGGTACCCTCTATATGTGGAACGACACCTGCGTGGCCAATGTGAAGATAGGTCCTTACTATCTGCACCAGGGAGTGATGGCCAACACCAGCAAAGACGAGTCGGCCATGAATACCATTCGCACCCTGCTCAAGGATGTTCCCGTGGGCTATGACGTTGCTGACACGGTGAAGATTAACAAGATTATACGCTTCATGTACAACTCCGGTGAGGTATTCTCTACCAAGCGCATCGAAGAGAACAATGTTCCGTCATTCTTCAGTTACAAGCGATTTATCATGTTTAATAATAATACCAATCAATATGGTATCTTCAGGTTGGAGCCTCACAACGATCATGTCACTCCGATGGAATTAGAGAACATCGGTCAGGCGTTGCTCATACGCAGAACCGATTTCGAATACAAGTAGGGAGGTAAGAAGTTAGAAGTAAGAGGTAAGAGTTAATAATTTAGAGTTAAGAAAGATGAGATACTTACTATTCACTATTCTCTTTTCACTATACACTTCCGCTGCCATGTCACAGGGCATGGTATCGGAAATCAAAATCGTTGCCGTGCAGAAAACAGATAGTCTTGCACCCCAGGCCGAAGGTTATAGCGGTGCTAACGACTTTGACCTGGACTTCCGCAAGGGACGTGGCGGTGGCTATGTGTTTGCCATCTTTAAGAAAGATACAAACCCGAATCTATACATCACCGACGTGAAAGTGGAGAAGAGAGACCTCTTTGGTGTGGAGTTTGATGCGGATGGCAAGAAATTCGTACCAGTTCCTTTCTTCCAGGCTCACGACCATTTTGACAAGAGCTACCGAGGTGGACTTAACGGCCGTAACTATAGCATCTACGGTGGAGCCTACCCTAAACAGGACCATGTCTATATATCCCGCACCGGCAATAATGATTTTAGCAATCGTGTACTCAAGTCGGTAGAGGTCAAGACCAGCAAGCCCACAAGGGGCAGTAATCAGACCATTAGCGGTGGACACGCCGGTGGTGGACGCTACTTCCTCTTTACCTGGCATACCCACGAATCAAAATACAAGCCATTGCCCTCCAAGGACATCAATGAACACGAGCACTATTGCGACCTTGACGGGTGTAAACTTACCAAGCATGAGCCCCACCGTTTTGACAAGGTCTACGGCCATGACGCATGGTATCAGTTCGTGAAAACCAACAATGATAATAGGGGCGATACATTGCACTACAAGAGATGTCTGGATTGCGGACAAATAGTCACAGAAAAGCATAACTGGGCTACCTATTCCTCTGACTGGAAAAGTCACAACAAGCGGTGCCTGGTGTGTGACTATGTCATTGAGGCTGACCACGAACAGTTTGGCAAACAGAAGTTGCCCGTTGACGAATACTACCACATGATCTATTGTGGCGACTGCGGATTTCTTCAGAAGCTCCCCCATTCGTTGAGTGAGCGCAGCGAAGAGCGGGCAGACTGTGAACACACCCTGGTGAAATATACCTGTAGCCAGTGCTATCATGACGTATACTTCGAGGAGGACGGCATCGGACATGACTATGATGCCAACGACATCTGCACCCGCGAGGGCTGTCTGCATCCATACAAACGCCCCGACGTGGAGTATCCCGCAGGCAGTAGCGACAGTGTCTTTGTGGTCAAGAGCTTCGGCAACCTCTACTGGATATCCGACTATGTCAACAACCGTCGTCCCAAGACCCATTTCAGACTTGACAACGACCTCTATGCCGACAGTCTGATGACATTGCCATGGCATCCTATCGGTGCTACAGACAGCACGGCATTCCAAGGAACCTTTGACGGTGGCGGTTACATCATCACCATGCTCCAGACGGAAGAACCCGTGGCAGGCTGCGGCTATCGCGGACTCTTTGGTGCCATCGGCAAGAATGGCATGGTGAAGAACGTGGGCATAGCAGCATGTTACATGCGTGGCTGGGACTATATCGGAGCCATAGCAGGTGTCAACGAAGGAACCATTGAGAACTGCCATGTGGCATTCTCCATGATGAGCACAATAGGTACAAACAAGAACCTCGGCGGTATCTGCGGACTGAATAAGGGCACCATCTCCAAGTGTATCACGGAAAGCAGTGTATGGGTTGGCGGTGTGAGTGACTATGCCGGCGGCATCTGTGGCACCAATGACGGTGGAACGCTCTCGGGCAACACCTTCACGGCCATCTGTGGCAGCGGATCGGATGCTGTACTGCCAGAGACCGCGTCACAGCAATAGAATGAAGAGTGAATAGTGAATAGTGAATAGTGAAGAATGAAGAATGAAGAATAGAAAAGATATGGGCAAGAAGTTTTTTTATATTTTGACCGTTTTAATGTTTTCCATTTCCGCCGCCAGTGCAGACGAACCCACCAAGACGCTGTTCCCCATGGATGGTGGTACTACGAGTGATGGGATTATCATCAGCACGCCTACGATTGATGGCTTCCAGATAATGGCCAAGGATAATAAAATAAATGCCGAAAAATTAAGGAAGAAAGCCTCAATGACTTTCACCATCACTGTTCCTGACGGGAAAGTGGCATCTATTGATTTCAAGTTGTTACTGACATTGGCGAAAACAGAGAATGTTCCCATTGGAAAAACTCAAATGTTTTTCAGTGTGAGAGTCGATGATCAGCAAGTCATATCTCATCAAACCGAAAAAGGTAAGTTTAATTATAACTTACAGAAATTCACTGTTCCTTCTGGACCGCACAAGGTCTCTATTGAAGCTCAGTTTACGGCAAGTAAGAACGAAGACAAGGTCTCGATGAAAGGAGGCTTCCAGAACATGTATGTTCATGTCCATCATTTCACTGAACCTGTATTATTATGTGAAGCCATCTGTGGTCAAACGGGTAAGACTACAACTCAATGTGTGGTCTGCGGTTTGAGCAACGAGGTCAATATCGCTCCTAAATATGAGGATCACCTGCTGATAAAAAATGCTCAGACAAAGAACAGTTGTCTGTCCAATTTGGGTTCATTGACCACCTGTGAGCGTTGCCCATATACGGTTATTGAACGCGTTGACACGATAAAAAGCCATGATTTTGACAATAACGGCACATGCCGCGTGTGTAAGATGCACAAGCCGAAGAGCAATGCCACTCACTCGGTGTACGAGATTTATAGCGCCAGCGAGATGCGTATTCTGGCTGAGATGGTGTCAATAGGTGCTATTCCCGGTAATATCGGTGTGGATATTAAGTCTGACCTGGTATTCAACAATGATACTACCATGCTGCCCTTAGGAACCTTCGAGCATCCGTTCCAGGGAGTGCTCAACGGCAATGGCCACCATATTCGCGGCATCACCAATTGCTTCCAGGGCATCGACTGTCTGGGCTTTGTAGGCGTAGCGCAGGGAACACCCCTGTCACATGCTGTCATCGCCAACCTCATCTTCGACACTGGTAATATCATGAAGGGAACAGCTTGCGTGGGTGGCATCGTAGGCTACGCCACCTATTGTGACATCGTGAACTGTGCCAGTTTCGGGACATTGGAAGGCAACAACTATGTTGGAAGCATTGTGGGCTATGCCGACAAGCAGGTGAGCTTCCGCAATTGTGCATCAGTATCCAGGATAAGAACAGAAGGCTATTGGAACCCCATGGCGTGCGGTTTACCTTTCGGACACATACTGAACAGTTATGGAGCAGCCACTAACAGCCTTGGCGGTCAGCCGGATGAAATGGCGACAACCAAATTCAGACATTGTTTCACCACTGAGGGCAGCACCGATGGTCTCACGCAAGTCAGTCGTGAAACGATGATGTCATACGATATGGTCCAGCTGCTCAATGAAGAAAGCGAGTCGCCCTGTTTCGTGATGTCGCAGAATGACGCCTACCCTATTCCTGTCGTCAACACCACCATCCAGGCCCAGCCTAATGGTGACATTCCTACCACGTGGACAGCCATACCGCGACGCGTTCCGGTGGCAGACATTACGGACACTGACGGTGAGTCAGAAGGAAAGGGGCTGGAAGTAGAAGTCATTGGCGGCTACTACAATGAGGCCGCCATGGATGAATTAGGTTCTACCGTAGAAGAATGCATCAGCAAGGATTCCTTGGAGTATGCGGATTTCTCTCGCACATACATTATAACATACAGAGTCACTGATGAAGATTTTGAACTCTTCGAACCGATGATCGGAGGCGAGCTCATGAATTTTGAGTCATATATGCTTTCTCCCGATTCGACATACTTGAAATTGACGGAATACGATCTTGGCATGTCTGGAAAGTTAAAGGCAAGGACAGAGACGATTGATGACTGGTCTGGAGCAGATGTGCGAATCGATGAATACACCATCACGGACGATTCTCGCAAACTGAAATCGCGTACCATCATCGAGAAAGACGACGACATCATCTATATGGAAAACATCGATGGCATACTCAGGAAAGTATGGTACTTAAAGACCACCTACGACGAGGAGGGCAATCCCATCTCCAACGACCTGTATTCGTATAACTATAAGACGGGCGAAAGCAATTTGGAATATAGTGTTCAATACAGTAATGGGGGGTCTGGTTCAGGTACAGAAACCGCATCGTATGAAGAATATATAGACAAGCAGACCAATACCATCCATATCCTCTTCAACAATGTGGACACCATCAGTGGCGCGGTCATCTCCCGTGAGCACCTTATCATCTCTGTTGACGACGAGCTTCTCCGTGAGATTCGTTCGGAAAAGATGATTAACGGTGAGCCATTCCTGACAGATGGCATGTATTTCGTCTATAATGACGAAAACATCCTTGTACAGTCTGTGGCTTACGGTCCGAAAGATGAGAATGATCCTGGATTCAATCTGCGTCCCTATCTGTATCATGAGTATATCGGCCTTGATGCACCCAACCCGTATCCTACGGCTATCAAAGTACCCACAATGGAAGTGCCTTCATTGCAGAAACATACGGATTATAACGTCTACGACATGCAAGGCCGTGTGGTACGCAGGGTAAAAGATGTGCATGACCCATTCAGTGGGCTCCCCAACGGGCTCTACATCTATCAGGGAGAAAAATACCTGAAACGTTGATAACTGAAACTCGTAACAAGAAACGTAGAAATCGAAATATGAAAAAAGACTTCTTCTCACTCTTCGTTAGCGTAGCGCTGCTGCTGTTCTCCGTCGGAGTATGGGCACAAAAGCCATCATCATACGCGGTGATGCCCAGCACCACCAATCCCATGGAAAATGGAACTATTCAAACGCCTGACCAGAGTGTCGTAGCCGGTTCTATAGTGAAGGTCTATTGTGTACCTAAAACGGGCTTTGGCATGTCGAGAGGTGTTTACTATGCCACTCGAAATGCCAATGGCGGACTTTCTGCCCCCATACTGGCAGAAAATAAAAGTACTTATCCGGATGACCGTGCCAACTCGTCGCAGATATTCCAATTCACCATGCCCGCTGCCGATGTGGAGGTGTGGGCTTATTTTGTACCCCTGCGTGAGTTGCAAATCCATCAGGACAAAGACGCCAAATGCAAGTTAATGCCGACGTATGGCTTAGCCGAGGAAAAGACGAACTATGCTGTGGCAAAGAATATTCCCAAGATGCCTATCGTCTTGAAGCCCGAAATCCATAAAGATTTAAAGAATACTCACGAACTGGTGGATGTGGAAGTCACCAATCTCAGTCCGAGTTTTATCGAGCGATGTGCGGATTCCATTATCATTTACATGCCCAACGCAGAGGATGTCGTGCATGTCACTCCCGTCTTTGGCAAGAAGAATTATAATATTGAGATCAAAGGAGATACCACCCAGGTCAAGGTTGCCCTCAGTAAAACAGCCCCGAAAGCACGTGAAGAGGTCGATGTCATCTTGACTGCTGAGAAAGGCTATATCCCTGCCAACATCACCTTCGAAGGTTGCAAGTCATGGTGGCTTGCTGAAGAACCGAAGCTGATGGAGGATGGCAGATGGAAAACCGTCTATCGGATGAAAGTAGACTTGAAGGATGTCACGATTACTATTGGACATGAGAGAGTATATACGGTCACTATCAACGACACAGAGAAGTCCAATCGCGTAAAGGCTTACATGCCTGAGATGATTGCTGGCTATCCGGGTGTGGCACGCACAGACCAACAAGTCCCTGTGGTGTTTATGATGCCCGAGAGTTTCAGTGTCCAGTACGAAACGACAGGCAATCCCAAAGACTTGCTGGTATACCACAATGCGCTGAAAAACAGTTTCGCTGACCAGGGCATGGATGGTTGGGACGATACCACCGAAAACAACGGTCAGCAACTTCCCATCAAGGTATTTACCGACTCCTCCGGCAATAACTATTGGCGTACCAGTGGTGTCAACAGCATGTCGCAAACGGTAGACCTCACCCAAATATCCTTCCCCGCCAGTGCCAAACAGAATAACCGATTGAGTGTTGCGGCCATTGCCAGCATCAATCCGTGCAGGGCCCAGATGGCAAAGGTAAGCATCGTGGCCAGTGGCAATGATGTGTCTGAGACGCTGGTTATTGCCGACCCGGAAGGAAAGGAGAAAGACTGGATAAGCGAGTTCAAGGTCGGCACAGTCGCTGCCAAAGCCAGCGAGCTGAAGTTGCTGGTAGAAGCCAAGGCCGACGACGAGAATAAGCGTAGCTACATTGGTCCGATGTTTGACGACCTCTGTCTGCTGCTTCCCACAAAAGGTGACACGATCAAAAGCGAAGATGTGCTTATCTTTAAGATGGATAAGAGCGACGTCACCATCAACTATACGCCGTCTGGCGAGTTAGGCACGGTGACTCTCGCCAAGAATGCTCATGCTAACGTGACACTGTTCAATACTGTCACCAAGGAACAGGGCGACACCATCAAGGCTATGAAGGATGATGTCATCCTCATCAAAGGACAAGCCGATGAGGGCTATGCCGTCTACGAGATGACGTGCGCTCCTCCCTCCTCTGGAGAGAGCGAAGAAGACAATGAGGAAGGTAGTGATGAGGATGAGGAAGAAGAGGAAGAAGAGGAAGAAGAGGATGAAGAGGATGATGATGGCTTAATACCTATCGGTGACGAAGAAAATCTGGAGCCAGACTCTATTGACATCGCTACCAGTACCACCTACTTCCGCTATGTCAAGCAAGACAACGACGACATCGAAATAACTCCGTATGTTGACAAGCAGAAAGTGCTGCTCACGAGCTATTACGGCGGCAAGATTGCAATCGACAAGGTGTATGCGAAAAAGGGCGACAAGGTCGTTGTTACGGTCACCCCCAAAGACGGTAGCCGGTTAAAGCAAATCAGGACCATCCCTGCCAACGCAGTACAGTTTACTGAAGAGCAGGTCGATGAAGCCACAGGTGCAGGCACTTATTCCTTTGTCATGCCTACCGCCTTCCTCTCATTGAAAGGCGAGTTTATCGTACCTGTCACTACGGCCGCACAGATAGATAGCATCTCGAAGCATTATGGAACGTTCCGTCTTGATGACGATCTGAATCTGGGTAACCAATGGGACAAAAAACAAATCGTACTGGAAGGCGATTTCGACGGTAACGGCCACCGTATCACCTACGGAGGCAATACCAGCCTCTTCCACACCGTCAAGCCCAAAGCCTCCGTTCGCCATCTCTATGTCACCGCGAATGTGAAGGGTAGCAAGACGGGTGATGAAAGTGAGAACTATATGGGCGCCATTTGCGTCTTAAACAACGGTATCATCGAAGACTGCGAGGTCAGCGGCTCCGTGAAGAATGAGAAGGAGTTTTCCACCGCCAGCGGTGTTGCCGGACAGAACGGGGCCAACAGGGAGGGAGGCACCATTGCCTATTGCCACGTCCTCTGCGACGGCTTAGAAGCCCAGACAGTCTATGGCGTAGCCAATCAGGAGAAAGGTGGTGTCATCAAGGACAACGTCTTCAGTGGTATGTTTGTCAAGGGTGACGGGCGTGCCTATATGATATGCAATGACATGGACAGTGTCACCATTGAGCGCAATTACTATGTGCCTAATACCGGCAACGCAAGCGCGGTGCTCTGCAAAGGTGTGACAGCGACGACGCCTGCCGCTCTGGCTGAAACGCTCAAGAATGTGCCGGAGAGCAATTACGTCTACACTGCCAGCATCAAGAACAAGTATGTGGGCGGCTATAACATCCAGTTCTCCCTGCCTGCCAATACCAATATGGTAAACATCTCGAATGAGACGGCTAATGCCGGTACCGTAGTCACTGCCTCCGTGAGTGTATCAGGCAACAACCACCTGGAGAGCATTACCATCTCAGCACCTGACGGAAGCGATGCCTTCCAGTGTCCGTTCACTGACAATACAGAAAACGTCTATACCTTCTCGTTTACGATGCCTGGCCATGACGTCCTCATCACCCCGCAGATTAAGGAGGGGATGTTCATCTATAACGCCAGCCAGTTTGCCTATATCGACGACAAGGATGGAATCTTCTATCTGGCAAGGGATATTGACCTGAACAATTGGGAAAAGGCCATCAATCTGAAAGGCACCTTCTATGGTGGCGGTCACACCATCAGGTTCCACCAGGAAGGTTCCACCAAAGGACTGTTCAACATCATCAGGACGGGGGCGTTGCTTGAGGGACTACGCGTCGCAGGCGTCGTAACGTCCACCGAGAACTGCGCCGGCATTGCCTACGAGAACAAGGGAACCATCCGCAACTGTCATTTCTGTGGCGAGATTACGAGAATAGCGGAGAAGAAATCCAAGAAGAACCGTATTGCGGCGCTGATCTATAAGAACGAAGGCAGTTCCAGCCTTGTAGACCACTGTTCAGCCACGGGCGTTCTGACCATTATCAACAAAGTCAATCAGCAGGCTGAGGTTGTCGACAAGAGTCCGCTGTATGCTATCAGCGACGCCTCGAAGGTTACCAACTGCATCTGGATCAGCAATGCGCCAACGGCCGATGAGTGCCAGAACCTGCGCACGCAGGCCGGTGCTGCCAGCCAAGACTATCCAGTCTATGCACAGGGCATCCTCGACAGAATTGATGCTCGCGTCGTCACTGGCAACCATAGTCTGACGGTAAGCAATGGTCAGTCGCTTGCCGAACTCACCATCACTGACGGCGAGCCGTTTGTATGCACCAGTGACGTCAAGGTCAATCAGATTATCTATAAGCGTAAAGCCACGAAGAACCTGGAGCCGTGGGTTCTGCCGTTTGCATTCAGTCAGATTGCCGGTGAAGGCACGTTCACCTATCATGAGACGATAGAGAAAGACAGCAAGCCAGACCTTACACCGGCCAATACGCTGACGCTCTCTGGTACACCGCAGTCTGTCGACTATCAGTTTAACAAGCCCTGGCTGGTCAGCAATGGCAACGACGGTAAGGAAAGGACCTACGTGCTGAGCAACAGCGACGGCAGTCCTATCACCATCAAAGCGACCAACGACCATCGCGTCGCACGCTATGCATCCATCTTGGATATCGGCAGTTTCTTTGCCACCTACGATACCATTCCTGCCAAGACAGCAGACGCAGAGCTTATGTATGTATGGAATGGCACACAACAGGAGTTTGTTCTTTCCAACGGCTCCTCCCCCATTCAGCCTAACCGCTTCTACCTGCAGTTCTACAGCACGGCATCCAAAAAGTATGTCAGGTATGCCGAGACCCAGTGGGCCAAGAACGAGAATGCGACACACTACAACAGTGCTCCGCGACGCCTCGCTGAGGCTATGGCCGACGGTTGGCAGCCCATCTTCCTCGACCCACGCCAGCCTCAGAGCATCACAGCTCGCATGCTCGACTACTACGACGTGGCTTATCTGACTGACATCCGTGGCGAAGTGGTCGGTGAAGATGATGACTCGCCATTGTCTGCCGTGTCACTCATCTATATGATAGCCGACAGTCGCATGGACCTTCCTTCAGCACTTCCTCTGTTGGTACGTGCCAAGCGTTCTGATGCCGAGCCACTGGTGGACGCCCAGACCGGCGCAGAACTTGAAGAGCTACTCATGCAGATGATGATGGAGGAAGAAGAGACCAACGAGGACTATGACGAAGATGACTCACCAGACCTCGACATGCCACACTACTGGTGTGCCTCGTTCGACAACCGTCTCGACATCTGGCATCTGCCTGCACCTGAGCGCTATGTCGACTTGGCAGAATATGGCTGCATGATGTTCAACGACAACTACTACGACCAGTCGTTCAGCTATGCCACTGCCAACGACACACGTACTACGGCACCCATGAGCTATTGTCTCACGCTGCTCAATGCCAAGACCTACGAGCTCCTGCCGCTGTTGGGCAATCGCGTAAGCATAGAGTTCCTCGTCCCAGCAGGAGCACCGACGGGAATCGATACGGTTAAGGGTGAAGGGTTCATGGTTCATGATTCTAAGTCTTATAACCTCAACGGACAGCGCGTAGACGAAAACTATAAAGGTATTACCGTTCAAAAAGGACGCAAAATATACAAGCGATGAAAAAAATATTATATACACTGGCGATGCTCCTCAGCCTCGGCAGCACGTTATGCATTGAAAAGGCTGCGGCTCAAACCTTTTTCTCCATACATAATGATACCGAGTGGTACGCGTTCCGACAAGCAGTGGCGAATGCCAAGGGTCAATATAGGGTCGATGCCCGTTTGGAGGCCGACTTCTCCACGAGTGGTGGTATAGGAACTGGCGAAGACACCCCCTATTATGGTACCTTCGACGGAAATGGCCATACGATAACTGCTAATAACATTTGGCGCAACGACGGTAAGCCATGTGCGCTTTTCTGCTATGTGAAAGAAGCCACCATCAAGAACCTGCACGTGAAGGGCACCATCACGGGTGGTATCCATTCCGCAGGACTGATTGGCAAAGTTATAGGCTCCTCCACCGTTAATGTTAGCTGTGTGTGGATATCGACAGATGTGAAAGCATCAAACGCGACCCACGTCGGAGGCATCATAGGTCATTCAGATTATGCAAGTGTGTATATGAATGACTGTCGTTTTGATGGCAGTCTTGAAACCAATGGAAAAGAAAGTGATTCGTATGCAGGTTCCATTGTCGGATGGTGTAATGGAGGCGGTTGGACCTTCCACCGTATCTGTGACCAGAGCAACTTCAAGAATACCCATTATAAATTATTCTGCATCGACTATAATGCATCCACAGGTAGTTGGAATGCCTGGTGGGGCAACGGTAAGAGTTCTGCCCTCGTGACCCATCACGGTTGGACGTCTATGACCTATTATAACAAGTCCGACCAGAGCGAGGTTGTAAACATCATGAACACTGATAAGGCTGGTTCGTGGGAGATTTTCGACGGTCAGGCCGTACCAAAGATGGATAAGAAATCGACCATGAACGATTGGACCTATTTGTCGAATGGAAGTTCTACAGGCTATACGCTTTCTTCGGGACATTATTATGTCACTGAGAACATCACTTTCTCCAACGGTGCTACCGGCAGCGGATTGACCATAGCGGATGGTGCTACCGTGCATATCTATGTCCCTGCAGGTGTTACGCTTACAGCCAATGGCGGTAATGGCTCTGGCAGGACTGGTGCCGGCGCAGGTATTGAACTGCCATCAGGTAGTACGCTCTATCTGATGGGTAAAGGCACGGTGGATGCCAAAGGCGGCAATGCGGCC
>OCTX012271857.1_pt1 | contig 21194 bp, 16 predicted proteins | sample 1539691 | NCBI WGS metagenome assembly OCTX01 (sample SAMN02144231, study PRJEB22623) | gut metagenome | biome: sheep rumen | host: Ovis aries | place: New Zealand
CAGACGCGGCAGATCGAGACGCATCTCGATCACTATGTCTATGACGAGGAGAACGGTATCAGCGTGACCAGAGCCCCGGAGGGGAGCTACAGACTTTCCTTCAGCTGCGATACCGATTATATGAGTGTGACGGAGGACGGCGTCGCGACGGTGTCGGAGGGAGATGCTTTTTTGACAATTCCTGTCTGGACGGAAGTCAAAATCACCGTTACGGATCCCGACGGAAAAGCAGCTGAGTACGGAATGCCGGCGGAGATCACGGACCGTTACTGCACGGTCAGCACGGAACCTTACTGGACTTTCAGGGACGACGTCTTCACCGGGGCGGATCCGGCAATCACGGTCACGGAGTACAGCATCGACAACCCGGACGGGCAGCCGGCGGACGAAGAGATCTTTTTCATGAGAAATGAAAACACCTCCGACGCCCTTGCGGTCTCCGAAGACGGGAGAACGGTCACGGTGCTCTCGGAGGGGGAGGATAGCGGGGAAGGCTTTGCGGTCGAATCGCTTGACGTCCTGATCGGGGGCGCATATGAGGAAGAACTCTGCCGCACGAAAATCGAAATCAGGATCTGCCATCACAACTATGAGACCATCCGGACGGAGCCGACCTACCGGGACGACGGTTCGGAAGTGTCCAGATGCACGATCTGCGGGAAGACCGAGACGAAGATACTGCCGCACAAGGAGCGCTTTACCGATGTCGACGATCCGGCCGTATGGTATTTTGATTCCGTCTACTGGGCCGTTGAAAACAACGTGACGTCCGGCATGGGCCCGGGAACGTTCCAGCCGGATACGGTCTGCACCCGCGCGATGGTTGTGTCGTTCCTCTACAATCTGGCCGGAAAGCCGGAGACAGAGTATGTCCAGGCATTTCCGGACGTGAAGGAGAGCGACTGGTTCGCCAAAACAGTGACGTGGGCTGTGCAGAACGGCGTCACAAATGGCTTCGGCGACGGGACGTTCAGGCCGAATGAGAAGTGCAATCGTGCGATGATCGTTGTTTTCATCAAGAATTTTACACAGAAATTCTATCCGGAATTAAATACGGCCCCGTCCGAATCGGCTCCGTCATTCCCGGATGTGCCTGCCGGGTCATGGTATGAGAAACCTGTCCGCTGGGCTGCCGAAAACGGCATCACGTCCGGAAGGGGCGGCTATTTCAAGCCGGACAATTACTGCACGAGAGCAGAGGTAGTAACGTTCCTGCGCAACCTGAATAAGTTGACAGAGAACTGAACATGAATTAAAATGAAACCCGCAAAATGTCAGGTGGCGCAGCGCAGTGGCTGCGCCGGGGAGGATTATTATGAAAGCATACTGTGACATGACAAGGGAGGAGCTGCTCGCCGAGAAGAGGCACCGCGAGCGGCAGTTTGAGGCGGCGAAGGCGGAGGACCTGAAGCTCGACATGTCCCGCGGCAAGCCCTCGAGGGCTCAGCTGGAACTTTCCGCCCAGATGATGAACGTGCTCAACTCGGAGGTCTACTACAACGACGAGACCGGCACGGACGTCCGCAATTACGGCGTGCTCTTCGGCATTCCGGAAGCCAAGTACCTGATGGGAAAAATGTCGGAGGTTGAGCCGGACGACATGATCATTTTCGGAAATTCCTCGCTGAACATCATGTTTGACACGGTGGCCCGCTCCATGAGCCACGGCGTCTGCGGGAACACGCCGTGGTGCAAGCTCGACAAGGTGAAATTCCTCTGCCCGGTGCCGGGCTATGACCGGCATTTCCGGATCACGGAGTTCTTCGGGATCGAGATGATCAACATCCCGCTCTACGACGACGGCCCGGACATGGATATGGTGGAAGAGTACGTGAACAACGACCCTGCCGTCAAGGGGATCTGGTGCGTGCCGAAGTACGCGAATCCCACGGGCATCACCTACTCGGAGGAGACGGTGGAGCGTTTTGCGCACCTGAAGCCGGCAGCGCCTGATTTCCGCATCTACTGGGACAACGCCTACTCGATCCATCACCTCTACGATGATCCGAAGAAGCAGGATTACCTGCTCGAGATCCTGCACGAGTGCCGGAAGGCGGGCAACCCGGACATGGTCTACAAATTCATCTCCACGTCCAAGGTCACGTTCCCGGGCGCCGGCCTTGCCGCGCTCGCGACCTCGCAGAACAACCTGAAGGACATCAAGAAGTACATGCAGGTGCAGACAATCGGTCACGACAAGATGAACCAGCTGCGGCACGTGCGTTATTTCGGCAACATGGCGAACATGCACGAGCATATGCGGCGGCACGCGGCGATCCTGCGCCCGAAATTTGAGCTTGTGGAAGGCATGCTCGAGCGCGAGATCGGCGGCCTTCAGATCGGCGAGTGGACAAAGCCGAGAGGCGGTTATTTCATTTCCTTCGATTCCATGGACGGCTGCGCGAAGGCGATCGTCGCGAAGGCGGCCGAGGCGGGCGTCAAGATGACGGAAGCCGGCGCGACCTTCCCCTACGGGATCGACCCGCGCGACCGGAATATCCGCATCGCCCCGTCCTACCCGACGGAGGAGGAGCTGCGCAAGGCGACGGAGATCTTCATTCTCGCTGTGCGGCTCGTGAGCATCGACAAGATACTGGAAGGCAAGGCGTGAACCGAAAGGCATTTTGAGAATGGCCGGACAAAAAGGAAAGAAGAAAAACAGAGCAGGCGAGGCTGCCCGGCTTCTCGTGATGGCTGCGGCGCTCATCGTGCTCTTATACTCGGCCTACCGGCTCTTCGATATCTGGCACGGCTACCATGCCGCCGGGAAGGAGTATGAGCAGCTGGCCAATGATTTCACAAAACCGGGCGAAGGCGAGGCCTCCCCGGCGGAAGACCGGAGCGAGGAGAGCACCGGGAACGAGACAGACGAGAGTACTGCCGAAACGAGCGGGGAGAACCGCCTCATCGAGGATGCGGTACCGCCGCTTACCGTCGACTGGGAGGCGCTCCGCGCGGTGAACAGCGACATCATCGGCTGGATCTATGTGGACGCGCAGCCGTCCGTCAGCTATCCGGTCTGCCGGGGAACGGACAACGACTACTACCTGCACCGGACGTTCCGGCGGGAGGAGCTGTTCGCGGGCGCCATCTTCATGGATTACCTGAACAGCCCGGATTTCTCGGATCCGAACACGATCATCTACGGGCACAACATGAAGAACGGGAGCATGTTCGGGCTGCTGAAGTACCTGCGGCAGCAGGAGACGTACGATGAGGCTCCTTATTTCTGGATCCTGACGCCGGAGGGAAATTACCGCTACCATATCTACGCGGCGATGAGCACCCCGGTCGATTCGGAGGTCTACACGCTTTTCGGTGGCCGGGGAGAGGAGTTCCTGGCCTGGGAAAAGCGGATGCAGGCGGCTTCCGACGTGAAAAATAATGTGGAACTTGCGGAAAATGATTTCACGGTGACTCTGTCAACCTGCACCTCGGACAGCTCACGGCGGTGTGTTGTGCTGGGAAAACTGGTGTCGACGGAGCACCCGTGACGATAGAAAAATGAAAAATGCAAGGGAGGTGCAGCCATGAGCATGGCAGTGGAAGAGCTTCAGAAGATCATTGATACACACAATAAGATTGTCTTCTTCGGTGGCGCCGGCGTCTCGACGGAGAGCGGGATCCCGGATTTTCGAAGCCAGGACGGCCTCTACAACATGAAATACAAGTACCCGCCCGAGCTGATCATCAGCCATTCATTTTTCACGCACCAGACCGAGGAGTTCTACCGCTTCTACCGCGACCGGATCCTGATCACGGACGTCGAACCGAACCCGGCGCACTACAAGCTCGCGGAACTCGAAGCCGCCGGCAAACTGCTCGCGGTCGTCACGCAGAACATTGACGGGCTGCACCAGAAGGCGGGGAGCAGGAAGGTCTATGAGCTCCACGGCTCGATCCACCGAAATTACTGCATGCGCTGCGGCAAATTCTTCGGCCCGGAGTACATCAGGGACCATGAGCCGGTTCCGAAGTGCGATGCGTGCGGCGGCACCGTGAAGCCGGACGTCGTCCTCTATGAGGAAGGCCTCGACAACGACGTGATAAACGGCGCGGTGCGGGCGATCAGCGAGGCGGACTGCCTGATCATTGGCGGGACCTCCCTCGTGGTTTACCCTGCCGCGGGACTCATCGATTATTTCCGCGGCGATAAACTGGTTCTCATCAACAAGTCGGCGACCGGGCGCGACGGAACGGCGGATCTTGTGATCCGCGAGCCGATCGGCGAGGTCTTCAGCCGGATCACAGTGAGGTGACATGAGAAAAAGTCGTTGGATTGCTTTTTTTACGGGTGCAGTGCTTCTTTTCGGGAGCACTGTGCCTTCTTTTGCGGAAAATGAACCCGCCGCGCCCGCTGTCGTGACGATCGCGGACGACGGGGAGACCGAGCTTCTTGGCGTCACGGAGAGCAGCCGGGCGAACGGCGGTCTTCTTCCGACGGCGCTCGATCAGCTTCTTGCCCCGGACGAGGAGACGGCCGGTCCGGCGGAAGAGCCGGGCGATGAGCTTCTCCACGGGTTCAGTGCCGGACTCGTCGGGGCGGCGGAGCTTCCGTCCTCTTTCAGGACGGCGGACCTGCCCGATGTCGAGAACCAGGGAATCTATGAAACCTGCTGGGCGTTTTCCACGCTGAAAAATGCGGAGATCAGTCTTCTGCGGAACGGGTTCGGCGAGGGGGCTGATCTTTCCGAGCTGCAGCTGATCTACGGCGTCTACCACGGGAAAGAGGATACGTTTCTGACGGACCCCTCCGCCTGGTACAATGCTACGGGCAACTACCCGAGGGCTACGGCGGCCCTCGCCCGGCACTACGGCGCGGCGGACGAGGCGGTCTATCCCTATGACGTCACATATCCGTTCACGGAGGCGGATCTTACGGCGGCAGTCGCGGTCATTGACCGGGTGATCTGGCCGGGGAGCTGGCCGAAAGCCGAGAACGACTGGAAAGAAGCCGCCTGGGAGGAGAAGAACCGGACGGTTAAAGAACTCATCCTCGAAAACGGCGCCGTGACAGCGAGCTATCATTCCAAAGGCGATACTTATGACGGGAAGCTCAACTGCAGCTATACGCCCTGGAGCTCCGATTCTTCGAAGCCGGAAGCTGATCACTCCGTGACCCTCGTGGGCTGGGACGATGAGAAGGAGACGCAGGCCGGCAGCGGCGCGTTTCTGGCGTTGAACAGCTGGGGAGAAACCTGGGGAGAGGATGGATTTTTCTGGATCTCCTACGATGACGCTTCCCTCGCGGATCCGGCTTCCTACGTCATGGAGAAGCGGGAGGCCGGCGCGCTTCGCGACGACACCGTCTTCTGCCATACGGGTACGGGCTTTCATCAGACCGCGAGGAGCACCAGGGCGACGGCCGGCGCAAACGTCTATACGGCGGAGGAGAGAACCGTCCTCGACCGGGTCGGCTTCTACCTGCCGGCCGGCGCCTCCTACACCGCGCGGGTCCTGACGGATCTTGCGGATCCGTCCGATCCGGCCGGCTGGAGCGAGGCGGCTGTTATTTCCGGGTCCGAGACGTACAGCGGATTCTTCAAGGCGGATCTGCCGGAGCCCGTCGTGATCGAGGCGGGAGAGAAGTTCGCCGTCGAGCTGACGATCACCGCGGGCAACAGGAACTGCGTCCTCTTTGAAGATGCGAGCGCGGCCGACCGCACGACCGTGTGCGGGGAGGGCGAATCCTTCTATTATAATGGAAGCACCTGGACGGACACTTCTCTCGGCGTCACGATCGGCGGCAAAACTTACGATCTCGGCAATATCCCGATCTACGCCTACGGGATCAGCGGATCCGGACATGTCCTTTCCGGCGACGCGGACGCGGACGGGGAGGTGTCCCTCAAGGACATGCTCACGGCTCTACGCGCCGGCACAGGCCGGACGCAGCTCACGGTTTACGGCAGCCTGGCAGCGGACATGGACGGAGACGGGGACGTCGATGATGCGGACGGAGACCTGCTCGCGGCATATCTTGCGGAAAATGCGGAATGATTTTCATTTTCCGCTTGCGCTTCCGCTCATAATATGATAAATTATCTGTTTGTGAGAGTTTCACATCAAACCTTGCCTCCCGCGAAATGCGGGAAGCCAAAAGTCCATAAGGAGGAAAGACACACATGAACAAGTACGAATTAGCACTGGTTGTCTCGGCAAAGCTTGACACCGAGGCGCGTGCTGCGGTCGTCGAGAGGGCGAAGGGTTACATCTCCCGCCACGACGGCGTGGTAGGCGAAGTCGAGGAATGGGGCAAGAGAAAGCTCGCGTATGAGATCCGCAAGGAGACCGAGGCTTACTATTACTTCATTCAGTTCGAGGGCGAGAGCGACTGCCCGAACGAGCTTGAGAAGCGCATGAGGATCATGGACAATGTCCTTCGCTATCTCGTTGTCAAGAAGGACGAGAACGATACCTTCAAGGTGAGCCCGGAGAAGACGGAAGAGGAAGCTCCGGCTGAGGAGGAAGCTCCGGCTGAGGAAGCCCCGGTCGAGGAAGCCCCGGCTGAAGAGGAGGCTCCTGTTGAGGAGGAAGCTCCGGCTGAGGAAGCGGCGGAATAAGCGAAAGCCCATTTGATGATCAGTCAGCTATCAGAAAAATGAGGTAAATGCAATGAATTTAGTAGTTATGATGGGGCGCCTTACACGCGATCCGGAAGTCCGGTACTCTGCCGGAGCAAACGGAACCACAGTTGCCAATTTCCGCATTGCGGTCGACCGCAGGTTCAAGAGAGAGGGACAGCCGGACGCTGACTTCTTCGACTGCGTGACGTTCGGCCGTCAGGCGGAGTTCGTGGAGAAGTACATCCACAAGGGAACGAAAGTCGTCGTGAACGGCTCGATGCAGAACGACAACTACCAGGGACGCGACGGCCAGATGGTCTACCGCAACCGGATCGTTCTCGACAACATCGAGTTCGCGGAGAGCAAGGCAGCCAGCCAGAGCAATGCATACGTTCCGCAGGAGCCGGCCCAGCAGCAGGCGCCGCGGCGCGAGAGCCGTCCGGCACCGGCCGTTGACACGTCGGGCGACGGTTTCATGAACATTCCTGACGGAATTGACGAGGAGCTCCCGTTCGCGTAAACGGGATCATTTAGAAGAAGGGAGAGTCTAAAAATGGCTTATCAGAGAAATACAGAAGGCCGCGAAGGCGGATTCAAGAGAAAACCGGGCGGATTCCGCAGAAGAAAGAAAGTCTGCGTGTTCTGCGGCAAGGACAGCGAGATCAGCTACAAGGACGTCAACAAGCTTAAGAGATACATCTCCGAGCGCGGCAAGATCCTTCCGCGCCGCATCACCGGCAACTGCGCAAAGCATCAGCGTGCCCTTACGCTTGCCGTGAAGCGTGCCCGCCATCTTGCGATCCTTCCGTACGTCCAGGATTAAGGCGTAAAGGAAACATTCGCATCCGGTTGACGCCGGACAAACGACAGGTTATAATAAAAGCCGTCATTACAGGTCGTAATGACGGCCTTTTTCAACATACGGAGTTTTGACATATGGAACGAGTGGATATAAAAACTGAAGTAAACCGGTATCTGCAGAGGCCGTTTCATTTCGCGATCCTGTGGGTGATCACGGATATTCTGCTGTTTGCATTTTCCGGAAGAAGGGCCGGCCTCATCGGCACGGCGGGACTTCTCCTGTATCTTCTCGTTGCCGGTCTCTTCTACGGGAGGAAGAAATCGAAGCTGAGCCGGGAGCTGGTCACCTTCGCCGCGAGATACGGCCAGGTGCAGAACCGCCTGCTGAAGGAGTTCGTCCTGCCCTATGCGCTGCTGGACAGCCACGGGACCCTGCTGTGGATGAACGACGCGTTCGCGGAGCTGTCCGGGAAGGAAGAGAACTACCATAAGAATATCGCCGCCATCTACCCGGAGATCACGGGAGCCCGCCTTCCCGGGGAGGCTATGCGCAGCGAGGTGACGGTCGAGAAGAACGGCAAGACCTACCGGGCCGCCCTGCAGATCATCGTGATGGAGGAGCTCCTGGAGGGGATCGAGTTCATCGACTACGACGAGGACCTGGAGAGAAACTCCGTGATCGCGCTTTACCTCTTTGATGAGACGGAGTACGCGGCCCTGCGCTCCGAGCGCGAGGAGAACCGGATCGTCTGCGGCGCGCTCTCCATCGACAACTACGACGAGGCGCTGGACAGCGTCGACGAGCTCCGCCGCTCGCTGCTGCTGGCGCTGGTCGAGAGAAAGATCAACAAGTATTTTACCGATGTGGACGGGATCGTCCGGAAGACAGAGAAGGACCGCTACTATTTTACGATCCGGAAGAAAGCGCTGGATGAGCTCGAGGCAAAGAAATTCTCGATCCTCGAGGAGGTCAAGACGGTCAACGTCGGCAACGAGACCGCCGTCACGATCTCCGTCGGAATCGGTTACGGCGACAATTCCTTCCTGCAGAATGCGGAGACGGCCAGAAGCGCGCTTGAGCTGGCGTTGGGGCGCGGCGGCGACCAGGTCTGCGTGAAGGAGGGCTACAATACCCGCTACTTCGGCGGCAAGACCGAATCCGTGGAGAAATACACCCGCGTCAAGGCCCGCGTCAAGGCGCATGCGCTGCGGGAGATCATGGACGCCAAATCGGACGTCTTTATCATGGGGCACAAGATCCCGGATACGGATGCGCTCGGCGCGGCGGTCGGCATTTACCGCTGTGCGAGGTCGATCGACAAGCCGGCTTACATCGTGGTGGACAACCCGCCGGATTCGATCAAGCCGTTTGTGGACGGCTTCCGCAACAACCCCGAGTATGCCGACAGGATGTTCATCGGCACGCGGGAGGCCATGACGATGGTCGGCAGCTCGTCCGTCGTGGTCGTCGTGGACACCAACAAGCCCGCCTACACGGAGTGCGAGGATCTGCTCTACATGACGGACTCCGTCGTGGTGCTTGACCACCATCGCCAGAGCCGCGACGTCATCAAAAAGGCGGTTCTCTCCTACATCGAGCCGTACGCGTCGAGCGCCTGCGAGCTGGTCACGGAGATCGTCCAGTACTTTGATGAGAAATCAAAGCTGAAGCCGCTGGAGGCGGACTGCCTCTACGCCGGCATCATGCTTGACACGTCCAATTTCCTGACGAGGACCGGCGTGCGCACATTTGAGGCGGCCGCGTACCTCCGGAGGAACGGCGCGGACGTCATCCGCATCCGGAAAATGTTCCGCGAGCGCATGGAAGACCTCCGGGCCAAGTCCAAGACGATCGCGGAGGCGGAGATCTTTGAGTCCTGCTTCGCCATCTCCGAATGCGAGAGCTACGGGCTCAGGAATCCGACAGTCGTGGCGGCCCAGGCGGCCAACGAGCTGCTCTCGGTCATGGGCGTCAAGGCGTCCTTTGTCCTGACCGATTACAACGAACAGACCTACATCAGCGCCCGCGCGATCGACGAGATCAACGTGCAGCTGATCATGGAACGTCTCGGCGGCGGCGGCCACCTCAATATCGCCGGCGCGCAGCTTGCCGGCCGGACGGTTCCCGAAGCGATCGATATACTGAAGAACACCATCGTTGAGATGCAGAAGGAAGGAGAAATCTGATGAAGGTAATTCTGCTTGCCGACGTCAAATCCGTCGGAAAAAAAGATGATATCGTAAATGTCTCGGACGGTTACGCCCGCAACATGCTCTTCCCGAAGAAACTGGCCGTGGAAGCCACTCCGAAGAACATGAAGGACATTCAGCTCAAGAAGCAAAATGAAGCCCGCATCGCGGAAGCCCAGCTCGCCGAGGCGAAGGCGTTCGCCGAGGATCTCGGGAAGAAGACCGTCGAGGTCGGCATCAAGGTCGGCGCCGGCGGCAAGACGTTCGGCTCCATCTCTGCCAAGGAGATCGCGGACGCCTTGAAGGAGCAGTACGGGATCGAGATCGACAGAAAGAAGATGGTCCTTTCGTCCCCGCTCCGCGAACTCGGGGAGACGACCGTCCCGGTCCGTGTGCATCCGAAGGTCACAGCCCAGCTCAAAGTACTTGTGAAAGAGATCTAAGCCATGGAAGAGGCCCTTGTAAGGCGTATACCGCCCCATTCGCTGGAGGCGGAAAAATCAGTCATCGGTTCCATGCTGATGGGAAAAGAAGCGGTGATGACGGCGGTGGAGATCCTCGACAAGGAGGATTTCTACGAGCGTTCTTACGGCCTTATTTTCGATGCGATGAGAGAGCTCAACGAGGAAGGCCGTCCGGTGGACGTGATCACGCTCGAGGACCGGCTGAAGGAGAAGGATGTTCCCCCGGAGATCTCGGACATGAGTTTTGTCAGGGACACGCTGGCGGCGGTCCCGACCTCCGCGAATGTGCGCTACTACGCCAACATCGTCGCGGAGAAGGCGCTGCTCCGGCGGATCATCCGCGTCACCTCGGAGATCGAAAATGACTGCTTCATGGGCAAATCGGACGTCTCGGAGATCCTCGAGAAGACCGAGAGGACCGTCTTCGAGGTCCTGCAGCAGAAATCGACCGGCGAGTACGTCCCGATCCGGGATGTCGTCCTCTCCGCGCTGACCCGCATCGAGGAGGCTTCGAGGGCCAAAGGGCGCGTGACGGGCCTGCCGACCGGGTTCATCGACCTCGACAACAAGACGTCCGGCCTGCAGAACTCCGATTTTATCCTGATCGCGGCCCGTCCGTCCATGGGCAAGACCGCGTTTGTGCTGAATATCGCGGAGTACATGGCCTTCCGGCAGAATATTCCCTGCGCTGTATTCTCCCTCGAGATGTCCAAGGACCAGCTGATGAACCGTCTCTTCGCGCTGGAGTCCCGCGTCAACGCCCAGGCGCTCCGCACGGGCAACCTGAAGGACGACGAGTGGGAGAAGCTGGTCGAGGGAGCCGGCGTGATCAGCAACTCAGGCCTGATCATCGACGACACGCCCGGCATCGGCCTGCAGGAGTTCCGCTCCAGGGCGCGCAAGTACAAGCTGGACCACGATATCAAAATCATCTTTATCGACTACCTGCAGCTCATGGCCGGCAACGGCGGCCGCACGGACAACCGCCAGCAGGAGATCTCCGACATCTCCCGCGCGCTGAAATCGCTCGCCCGTGAGCTGAACATACCGATCGTCGCACTGTCGCAGCTGAATCGCGCGGTCGAGCAGAGAGACGATCACCGTCCGATGCTTTCCGACCTCCGTGAATCCGGGGCCATCGAGCAGGACGCGGACGTCGTCATGTTCATCTACCGCGACGACTACTACCACAAGGATACGGAAGAGAAAGGGGTGGCGGAGATCATCATCGCCAAACAGAGAAACGGCCCCATCGGGACCGTCAAGCTTGTCTGGCTGCCGGAATACACCAAATTCGCGAATATGAGGGGCAGAGGAGAAAGAGTGGCCCCGGAGCCGAAGGATTGAGCCTTCAGCGATTGTCAGTAAGGGAGTAAGGTTTTGTAACCATTCAGCACCCCCTGAAACAGCCGCCAGGCGGCTGTGAATGGTGGTGCTGAACAGTTACTTCATTTCCACATAGAAAGAGGAGGAACTATTATTATGTACACGATTGAAGACATCCGTATGACGGACCCCGAGATCGCGAGGCTGATCGAAGCGGAGCAGGACCGCCAGAACTCGCACATTGAGCTCATCGCTTCGGAGAACTGGACCTCCAAAGCGGTCATGTCGGCGATGGGGTCGATCCTGACCAACAAGTACGCGGAAGGGTATCCCGGACACCGCTACTACGGCGGGTGCGAGTTCGTCGACGAGATCGAGGACATCGCCAGAAACCGCGCGATGGAGCTGTTCGGCTGCACCTACGCCAATGTCCAGCCTCATTCCGGCGCGCAGGCCAATTTCGCGGTCTTCTATGCGCTCCTTAAGCCGGGCGATACCTTCATGGGCATGAGCCTCGACGAGGGCGGCCACCTGACGCACGGATCGCCCGCCAACGTTTCCGGCAGCTATTTCAACGCAGTTCCCTACGGCGTCGACGAGAACGGGTTCATCGACTACGACGCCTGCGAGCGCATCGCGAAGGAGTGCCGGCCGAAGCTGATCGTCGCCGGCGCGTCCGCTTACTGCCGCACGATCGATTTCAAGCGCCTCCGCGAGATCGCCGATTCCGTCGGCGCATACCTCATGGTCGACATGGCCCACATTGCCGGCCTCGTCGCGACAGGCCTGCACCCGAGCCCGATCCCCTATGCGCACGTTGTGACGACCACGACCCACAAGACGCTCCGTGGTCCGCGCGGCGGCATGATCCTCTCCTCCGCTGAGTTCGCGAAGGAGCACAAGCTGAACAAGGCGATCTTCCCGGGCTCCCAGGGCGGCCCGCTCATGCACGTCATCGCCGCCAAGGCGGTCATGCTGAAGGAGGACATGCAGCCGGAGTACAAGGCTTACGCCGAACAGATCGTCAGGAACGCCCAGGCCCTCTGCAGCGGGCTTATGAAGCGCGGCGTCAACATCGTGAGCGGCGGCACGGACAATCACCTCATGCTGATCGACCTCCGGGGTCTCGAGATCACCGGCAAGGAGCTGGAGGCCCGCCTCGACGCTGCGAACATTACGGCAAATAAAAACACGGTCCCGCGCGACCCGCGCTCGCCGTTCGTGACTTCCGGCATCCGTCTCGGAACGCCGTCCGTCACGACCCGCGGCATGAAGGAGGACGATATGGACAGGGTCGCCGAGGCGATCGCCCTGGTCCTCGCCGGCGAGGAAAATATCGACAAGGCGAAAGCCATTGTCAGGGAACTGACGGATAAGTATCCGCTCGACTGAGAAGGACGGGGCAGGCTCTGCCTGCCCCGCCGGAGGATTTTCCAATGATGGACAGAAAAATGCAGCGCATCGTCGTTGCCGTGATCGCCTTCATACTGGTCATCACCATGATCCTTACTCTGGTGGCACCGGCACTCGCGGATGACGATGTCGATCGGATCCCGGACGGGGTCACGATCGGGACGGTCGACGTCTCCGGCCTTACGTACGAGGAGGCGGAGAGCGCCGTGAAGGAGTTTGTGAGCTCGCTTGAGACAAGCACGCTCACGGTTGAATGCGACGGCAGGGAATTTACGATCCCTGTCGCGGAGCTGGGATTTACCTGGGATAACCCGGACGTGGTCAGAGAAGCGATGAGGCTGGGCGTGTCCGGGAATCTCATTTCCCGCTATAAAGTGAAGAAGGATATTGAGACGGGCGGATGCAGGCTTTCGATCGACAGGTCCTACGATGTCGGGTGCATCCGGTCGTTTATTTCAAATATAAGGGACTCGATCTACGTCGCCCCGGTCAACTGCGAACTGTCCTTTGAGGGGACGACGCCGTACGTGAAGGACGGGACGCCGGGCCTTTCCATGGACGAGACGGCCGCCTTCAGCAAGCTGATGGTGTACCTGACGTCCGGCTGGCAGGAGGGCGAGCCGCGGACCTCTCTCAGCACGGAGAGCGTGGAGCCGGGCGGCGACAAGGAGGAGCTGCTGAAGATCCGGGACAAGATCGGAAGCGGCGAGACGGACGCGGTGGGCTCGAACGATGAGCGCATGAAAAATATCCGGAACGCGGTGAAGCTCCTGTCGAACTACATGCTCTACCCCGGGGAGAGCTTTTCGACGCTCGAGCATCTCGTGCCGTTCACGGCGAACAATGGCTATGAGCTGGCGCACTCCTACGAGGAGGGAAATGTCGTCGACACCTACGGCGGCGGCATCTGCCAGGTCTCGACGACGCTCTACCAGGCCGTGATGGCCGCTGAGCTCACCGTGGATGAGCGCTACTCGCACTCGATGGTCGTCGGGTACGTGGATCCGTCCAAGGATGCGGCGATTTCCGAGGAGGGCGGCAAGGATTTTACCTTCACGAACAGCACATCCGCACCGATCTACATCAAGGGCTATGTCGCCGGGACGGTCCTGCATTTCGATATCTACGGGCTTGAGACGAGGCCGGAGAACCGGAAGGTCGTCTACCGCTCGCTGGTCCTCTCCGAGACGCCCGCGACGGACTCCTTCACGGAGGATCCGGAGAAGCCGGCCGGCTACATCCGGCTCGACCAGGACCCGCACCGCGGCATGGCGGCGGAAGTTTACAAGGAAGTCTATATCGATGAAGTGATTGAATCGAATGACTGGTACAACGCGAGCGAGTACAGCATGTCCCCGGCGAAATACACGGTCGGGACGGCCGGGGCTGACGAGGAGCTCCTTGCAGACCTGCGGGCAGCCTTCGAGACGGAGAGCCTTGAGATGGTGCAGCGGGCGTTCGCGGAACACAACATCACGTTCCGGATGACGACCATGGACGCGGAGCTCGCGGCGGCAGCCGCCGGAGAATAACATGCAGATCATCACAGTGGGTTACTGTGCCGCGGAGGCGCAAAAACGCATCATGGAACTTAAGGGAGGGGAACTTGAGATAAGGTTCCCTTCCTTTTTCATGCGCTCCGCCCGGGAAGCGGTCCGGCCGGGGCCGACACCTCCGTCCGGGGGGACCGTCTACTTTGCGAGGATCGGCGAGGGCGGGATATTTTCGGCGCTCCGGCGGATGGGGGAGGCTCTGAGCACCGGCCTTGAGGTTGACATAAAAAAGATCCCGGTCCGTCAGGAGACGATCGAGATCCTGGAACTCTATGATCTGAACCCTTATTATGCGCTGTCGGAGAGCGCGTATCTGGTCGTCCCGGAGCAGGCGGAAACCTATCTTGAGACGCTCCGGAAAATGAAAACCCCCGCAGCCGTGATCGGCTCCCTCACGCCGGGACCTGGCATGCTCATCCTGAACGGAGAGCGGGTCCGCTATCTCGACCGGGAGCAGCCGGAGGAGCTTTTAAAGATTCCCGGGGCATATCCGTTCACGCAAGGTCCAGCGTGAAGACGAATTCGGTGCCGACATTTTCGGTGCTGACGACGCTGATCGTCTGGTCGTGGGCGGAGATGATCTCCTTCACGATCGAAAGACCGAGGCCGGACCCTTTCCGGTCCTTGCCGCGCGAGGAATCGCTCTTGTAGAAACGGTCCCAGATGCGGGAGAGCTCCGCGGCCGGGATGCCGCAGCCCTCGTCTTTTACGGAAATCTCGCATTTTCCGTGGCGGATCGTGGTCTCCAGCTTGATTTCGGAGCTCTTATTGCTGAATTTGACCGCATTGTCGAGCAGGTTGTAGATGACCTGCTCGATTTTTTCGCGGTCTGCATTAACATTGAGCGTGTGTCCGGTCAGCACCAGGCTGATGCTGATCTTTTTTTTGCGGCAGCTGCCCTCGAAGACCGCCGCGGTCTTTTTGAGCAGGCTGTTGATGTCGAAGACAGACTTATTCAGGGTGCCCTTCCCGGCGTCCATATTTTCGAGGGTCAGGACGGAGTTGGTGAGCTTCTCCAGCCGTTCGGTCTCCTGCGCGATGATGCCGAGGTATTTTCCGTGCAGCTCCGGCGGGATCGTTCCGTCCGTCATCGCCTCGGTGAAACCTTTGATCGAGGTGAGCGGAGAGCGGAAGTCGTGGCTCACGTTGGAGATGAATTTTTTCTGGTACTCTTCGTTTTTCTTAAGCTCCGCGGCCATGACGTTCAGCGTATCCGCGAGGTAGCCCATCTCATCGTTCTTCTCAACGTCGATCTTGTGGGCCAGGTCGCCCGAGGCGAAGGCCTGGGCCCCGAGGATGACCTTCCGGAGAGGCGCATATACGGAAATTGCAAGGACCAGCAGAATGACGAACGAAAGCCCGAAATTGACAGCCCCGACGATGATGAAGGAGCGCATGATCCCGCCGGTCTCCTCCTCGATCTCCGCAAGGGGCAGGCTGATCGCAATGTAGCCGCGTGTCTGGAAGCTTCCGGTGACCGGGTACATGACGGAGAGCACCTCCTCGTCATACTGGCCGAAGAAGGTGCTGATCTCGTAGTATTTGGGGCCGAAAGCGGCATAGTTGAAGGATTCGATGACCGGCCGGTCTTCTTTTCTCAGCACGTCTGCCGTGTTCAGGAGCACGGTTCCGTCGGTCCCGATCACGCGGATCGTGCCCCCGGTGACGGTGGAAGCGAGGACGAGACTTGTGTAGGCGTTGTCCTCGGAGGTCTCCCCCGAGAGGTAGCCGTAGACCCTGAGCGTGGCGGCTTTGCCGGCTTCCGCGTAGAGTCCCTCCGCCCGGTTCTTTACGAGCGTGTCAAAAACGAGCTGCCGTCCCAGAGAGGTGATGACGAGCAGCTCGACGACGGCCAGCAGCACATAGACCGCGATGAATTTTAAAAAGAGCCTTTTTTTCATGCCGAAGTTCTCCGGCGGCGGGCCTTATCCGCCGCTTCAGCTGCGTTTTACTTCGAATTTGTAGCCGATTCCCCAGACGGTTGCGATCGACCAGGTGCCGTAATCCTTGATCTTCTCGCGGAGGCGCTTGATGTGGACGTCCACGGTCCGCGTGTCGCCGACGTAGTCGAAGCCCCAGATGTGGTCCAGCAGCTGCTCGCGCGTGAATACCTGGTTCGGGTGGGAAGCCAGGAAATAGAGCAGCTCCAGCTCCTTGGGCGGCATGTCGATGTTCTGGTCGTTGTAGACGACCGAATAGTTGGTCTGGTTGACGGTGAGGTGCGGGTACTCGACGATCTTCGCGTCCTTTGCGGCCTCGGGCTCCCTGGTCGGCGCGGTCTTGTAGCGGCGGAGCACCGCCTTCACGCGCGCCACGAGTTCCTTGGAGTCAAACGGCTTGATCATGTAGTCGTCCGCGCCGAGCTCGAGCCCCAGGACCTTGTCGAAGGTCTCGCCCTTGGCGGAGAGCATGATCACGGGCGTATCCTTCATCCGGCGGATCTCCCGGCAGACCTCGTAGCCGTCCTTCCCGGGCAGCATGAGGTCCAGGATGACCAGGTTCGGGTCGAATTCGCGGAAAATGGAAAGAGCCTCCTCGCCGTCCTCCGCGATCCTTGTGTCATACATCTCCTTGGTCAGATACAGGGAAATGAGCTCCGCAATATTGTTGTCATCGTCCACGATGAGGATTTTCTGTCTGGCAGCCATACTCCCTCCTTATTTCAGCTCGGCGATCGTCACGCCGGCGTCGCCCTCCCCGTACTCGCCGAGACGGAAGGACTTTACATGTTTGTTGCGCTTCAGATACAGCTGGACGCCCTGGCGGAGCTTGCCGGTGCCCTTGCCGTGGACGATCCTGACGCTCGGAAGATGGGCCAGGGCGGCGTTGTCGATGAATTTCTCAAGTTCCATCACCGCTTCGTCCACGGTCTTGCCGAGCAGGTTGATCTCGCCGGTCGCGGTCATGGATTTCTCCATCCGGAGCTTGCCGGCGGAGGACTTCCTGATGCCCGGGGCCGTGATATCCGCCTCGCTCAGCTTCTCGAGATCGGTGAGCTTCACTTTCATCCGCATGATTCCGCAGGTGACGAAAAGCTGGCCTTTCGCGTCCGGCAGCGTGTTGACCGTGCCCTTGAGGTTCAGGGAGAGCACCCGGATCGGGTCGCCGACCTTGAGATCCTCCTTCTTAAGGCTGCCGGTCGCGTCATTTTTAAGATCGCTCATGTCCGCGTGGAGATCGTTGATGCGGGAGCGCAGCGCCTGGCGCTCTTTCTCGAGCTCCTTGCCGCTCGCGATGCCGTCGTGCTTCGCGAAATACGCGATCTGCTTGTCCGCGTAGGCCTTGGCCTCCTCGAGGATGTGCCTCGCCTCGACCTGGGATTCCGCGATCAGCTTCTTCTTCTGCTCGGCCAGATGATCCTTCTGGTAAGCAAGGTCCTTTTTCAGCTGCTCGATCTCGCGGCGGGTGCGCTCGGCTTCCTGCCGTTCATTTTCAAGGGCGATCCGTTTGGTCTCAAGGTCCGAGATGACGTCCTCGAAGGACTCAGCCTGGTCGGAGAGCAGGTTTCGGGCATCCTCGATGATGCCGTCGCTGAGGCCGAGTTTTTTGGAGATGGCAAATGCATTGCTCTTGCCCGGCACGCCGATGAGCAGGCGGTAGGTCGGCGAGAGGGTCGCGACGTCGAATTCGCAGGAGGCATTTTCGACGCCCGGCGTCTTCAGCGCGTAGACCTTGATCTCGCTGTAGTGGGTCGTCGCGACGGTCCGGATGCCCCTTGCATGGAGGCTGTTGAGGATCGCGACGGCGAGCGCCGCGCCTTCGGTCGGGTCCGTGCCGGCTCCGAGCTCGTCGAAGAGCACGAGGGAGCGCTCGTCGGCGGTGCCGAGGAACTCGACGATGTTCTTCATGTGCGAGGAGAAGGTCGAGAGGCTCTGTTCAATGCTCTGCTCGTCGCCGATGTCCGCGTAGACCTCGGAGAAGAGGGCGATGCGGCTCTGGTCGGCGGCCGGGATGTGGAGGCCGGAGAGCCCCATGAGCACCAGAAGGCCGGTGGTCTTTAAAGTGACGGTCTTGCCGCCGGTGTTCGGTCCGGTGATGACCAGCAGGTCGAAATCCTCCCCGAGCCGCACGTCGATCGGGACGACCTTCTTTCTGTCGATCATCGGATGGCGGGCTTTCTTCAGGTCAATGATGCCCTGGTCGTTCAGGACAGGCCTCGAGGCGTTCATGGAGAGCGCGAGGGAAGCCCGGGCGAAGATATAGTCGAGGGCGGTCAGCATCTCGTAGTCCTGGCGGATGAAGCCGGCCTCGGCGTTCAGCATCTCGGAGAGCTTCGCGAGGATCACCTCGATCTCTTTCTGCTCCTCGCCCTCCAGCTGGCGGATCTCGTTGTTCAGGTTCACGACGGCGGTCGGCTCGATGAAGAGCGTGGAGCCGGACGAGCTCATGTCGTGCACGATGCCCCCGAACTGGCCCTTGTACTCCGCCTTGACCGGCACGCAGTAGCGCCCGTCGCGGGTCGTGACGAGGCTATCCTGCAGGTAATCCTTGCCGTGGGAGGCGATAATGCGGTTAAGCTCGGTGTGGATGCGGTCGCCGGCCGCCTTGATCGAGCGGCGGATCTGGCGCAGCTTCGCAGAAGCGTTGTCGGAGATGTCCTCCTCGGAGAGGATGCAGCGGCGCACCTCGTTCGTCACGTGCGGGAGGGGCTCCAGCACACTGAAGAGCGGCGTCAGGATATCGTCCGGCGCGTCCTCGCGCTCCTTCCTGCCGTAGTTGCGGACGGTGCCGGCATTTTCGAGCAGTTTCGTGATTTCAAGGATCTCCCGGATATTGAGGGCGCTCCCGAGGTCCAGACGGAGCAGGGAGCCCCTGACATCGGCGTTGTTGCCGAAGGAAATGCTCCCCTTCGCGAAAATGCGCGTGACCGCCGCGGCCGTCTCCTCCTGCAGGCGGTCGATCTGCGCGATATCGTCGAGCGGCAGCGTGGCAGCGCAGAGAGCCTTCCCCGGCCGCGATGAAGCGCGCTCGGTCAGAAGGCTGATGATCTTGTCGTATTCGAGTGTTTTTAAGGCTTTTTCATTCATACTTTCATTTTAGCGCAGCGGCGCTGATTTTGAAAGGGTCATCAGAAACAGAAGGTGTGAATGATTTCATCTGTGATCTCACTCACATGGCGGCCTGCCTGGTGAAGCGGCAGCTTCGTTCCTTTTCTCATGAAAATGAGAACCTCGGCAAGCTCCGCGCGCACCCAGTGATCGCCGGCCGGCAGGATCTCCTCGTCGAAATCGGAGATGCTGCGGAGGCGCAGGCATTTCATTTCCTCGGGCAGATAGACGAAGCGGCCGCGCGCGTTCTGGGTATAAACCGGCGCCAGCATGAGGTCGGTTCCCAGCATGATCTGGTCCTCCGTCCCGCGGGCGCGCGGATCGTCCGGCCAGAGGAAGGAGAGCGGCTGCATGTAGAGCCCGTCGTGCTCCGCCGCGTCCGTGAAGACCCGGAAAAGGTAAGGAATCAGCGCGTAGCGCAGGTCCGTCATGTTTTTAAAGGCTTCCGTGAACGGGAAGCGGAAGAACTCCTGGTCCCTGGTGTTGTGGGCCGCATGGTTCCGGAAGAGCGGCGTAAAGATGCCGAATTCGGTCCAGCGGAGCACGAGGTCGCCGGTCGTGTCTCCCCCGAAGCCGCCGATGTCCGCGCCGGCAAAGAGGAAGCCGGTCATCGAGAGCGAGGCCATCTGCTGCATGTTGAGGAGGATGTGGCTGAAGAAGGCGGAGTTGTCGCCCGTCCAGAGGCCGCTGCAGCGGTGCATGCCAATGAAGGAACTGCGGGAGAAGAGCATCGTCTGATCCGCGATGCCTCTTCTCGCAAATGCCTCCGCCGCCGCCCGGGTCATATAGAACCCGTAGAGGTTGTGGACCTTGTCGTGGCGGATCATCCGGCCGTCATAGCTGTGGAAGAAGCGCCTTAAGTCCTCCGGGTTGTTCGAAAGTCCGTTCACGCAGTCGAGGAGCCCGAAGAAGCTGCGGATGCCGAGCTCCTCCTTTTCGTAATCGCGAATCTTCCCGTAGACCTCATCGAGGTGTTCCGGCGTGTAGAAGAGCGCGGGCTCGTTCATATCGTTCCAGAAACCTTCGATCCCGGCGTCAAGGAGCGGCGCGTAGCAGTCCCCGAACCAGGCGCGGGCTTTGTCATTAAGGACGTCCGGCAGGCGCACGAGGCCCGGCCAGACGGCGGCGATAAAGTCGCTTCCGTCTTCACATTTGCAGAAGTAACCCTTTTCGGTGCCCTCGTCGAAGACCGGGTAGCCAGGCTCGGCCTTCACGCCCGCGTCGATGATCGGGATGAGGCGGATGCCGCGGGTTTTCATTTCCGAAACAAAAGCCGGAAAATCGGGGAAGCGCTCGCGGCTCACCGTGAAGTCCTTGTAGTCCTCCATGTAGTCGATGTCGAGGTAGATCATGTCGAGCGGGATCCCGGCCTTCTCGTAGGCGTCCGCGATCGCGCGCACGTCGTCCGCGTTCCGGTAGCCCCAGCGGCTCTGGCCGAAGCCGAAGGCCCAGACGGGCGGAACGTAGCTCTTCCCGGTAAGGCGGCGGAGCGCGGCCGTGATCCCGGGCAGGGAGTCCTCCTCGAAAATGTAGACATCCGCATCGAAGTCCTCGAAGGAAATGAGCATGTTTCCGTAATCCGTAAACCCGATGTCGAATGTGATTTTTCCGGGCGTGTCGAAATAGACCCCGAAGGTCTTTCCACCCGGCCGGAAGCGGATCAGGAAATTCTGCGAGGCGTAGAGCGAGCGGGAGAGCTCGGTGTGGTGCGGGTTGTCGGCGTTGTAGTTGACATAAATAAACCCGCGCTTGTTGATTCCCCGGACTGTCTCGCCGAGCCCGTAGACGATGTCCTCATCGTTCAGGGCGAGGGCGAGCGTCCCTGCGGCGGGG